>PPYF01000176.1_pt1 | contig 26153 bp, 22 predicted proteins | sample 1559871 | NCBI WGS metagenome assembly PPYF01 (sample SAMN08240021, study PRJNA423297) | Human gut metagenome, whole genome shotgun sequencing project. | reverse complement strand
CCCCCAGCAGGCAATCACGGGAGGCTGTTCCTCTTCCCCCCCTGCGCCCCATTCCCCTGAAGCAGGTTCCCGCCACCCAGGGGAAACTGGATTTCCAGCATCAGGCGGAGGGCGGCGGCGCAAGGGACGCCTGCGGAAAGGCCGCTCCGGAGAGGGACGCCACCGCCGGGTTCACCTATATGGGAACCCTCCACCAGCAATTCGCCCTGTTTGAAACGCCGGAGGGCCTGGTGCTGATGCATCCCAGGGCCGCGCGGGAACGCATCATCTTTGAACGGCTGCGGGCGCACCGGGAAGCGCCCATGCCGTCCCAGCAGCTTCTGGACCCGGTGATACTGGACCTGGACCCGCGGGATTTTGCCGTTATCCAGCAGTTCGCACCCCACTTTGACCAGGCCGGAATGACCGTCACGCCCTTCGGCCAGAACACGATCAGGATAGAATCCCTGCCCGCCCTGCTGGAACTGGAGAACGCCCGCGCCTTCCTGCTGGAGCTGGTGGACCGCCTCACCCAGTCCGAATTCAGCCGGAACGCCAAACGCATGGCTTATGAGACCTTCATCGGGGAAATCGCCAGGAAATCCGCCTGGAAGGAACGTATTTCCCCGCACCGCGCCCCGGCCATCCTGAAAGAACTGCTGGCCTGCGAAGTGCCGTACTGCACCCCGGGCGGCAAGCCCACGCTGGTGAATTATTCCATTCCGGAGATCAAACGCAAATTCGGCATCCAGGCGTAACGGGCCGGGAAAGCGGAAGGCCGGATACCTGGTCTTTCAGCTCCACATTTGAAATGGAAGGCCGCGCAGAAGAGCAGCAGGCCTTTGCCGCGGCCGAAAGGAAACCGGGAGCCAGCGAAGGAATGTTCAAGAGAATGAAGGAATACGGTTTTTGAAAGTGCGGCCTTTGTCCGTGCATTCATTCAGAAGCATGCGGCGCTTCCTGAAAGCCTTCTTTCAAAACAGGAGGTAAATGCCATCCTTCCATGAAAGCCGTTTTTCACTCCATTCCTTTTATCTCCCTTTCCTCCCCCTTTTCCGGCCCATCCGGTTTTAACGCGCGGGCCGCCGCATCCATCCCGTCCTGTACGGAAGCTTGCTCTTGGCAAGGGGGGGTCCCGCGTTTATAATGTTACCTTCCCTGTCGTCATCCAGCCCGTTCCCAGCCATGCCAGACCCCGCCCCCAGCAAGCCTTCCGCACCACGCATTGCTGAAACCGCCGCCGGAAAAGCCCTGATGGCCCTGCTGGCCCTTTTTTACGCCCTTCTGGCGACGGCGGCGGCAGGTGGGGAGTGGCACACCCTTTTTCTTCCCGCCTGCCTTCTGGCGGCGGCCCTTCTGCTGTTCTGCTTCTGCATCCTCCGGGGGTACAAGATTCCCAGCCCCGGGCTGCCGGGATGGCTGGCGCTGGGGCTGGGAGGCGGCTATTTCCTCCTGCGGGCGTGGTTTTCACCCTGGTTTTACTATGAGGGAGTGGCGGACCTGGGCCTCATCGTCACGGCCATGGCCATGTTCATGGCGGGGGCGTATGCCGGAGCCGGGAATGGGGAAAGGAGCGTTCTTCCCGTGCTGGCGGCGGCGCTGGGATTGCTGAACGCCCTGCTGTGGGGGTACCAGAACATGACGGGTACGGAGGCCTCCTGGTTCAGGCCGGATTATTCCCTGTTCGGAACGGAGCTGCGCAACATCGGGCTCTTCGGGTACAAGAATTTTTCCGCTCATTTCCTGTCCGTCACGGGATTTTTCCTCTGCGCGTACAGCATGGCTTCCGCCAGGAAATGGGGCATCAGCCTGTTCACGGGGCTGGCGCTCGTTCTCGTTTCCTTCACCTGCAGTTCCCGCGCCGCCTTTCCGAATGCGCTGGCTGGCGTCACCCTGTGCTTTTTCATTTATACCTCCAGCGTTTTCCGCAATAACAGGAAATTTTATACGGCGGCCATCTTGTTCATCCTGCTTCTCTTCCTGGGAGCGGCTTATGCCGTGCTGGACCTGGCCAACGGAGCCGGAAAGCTGGCCTCCCTGCTGGATACGTTCTCCTTCGGGAGCCGTCTGGACCTGTCCAAACTGGCGTGGGCGCTGGCGGACCAGGCCCCATGGTTCGGCCACGGCAGCCGGATGTTCACCAACCTTTCCACGGAGTTTTTTGCCGGGGCCAGCCTCCCCAATTTCGCCCACCATGAGTACGCGCAGGCCGCCTGCGACTACGGTTATGCCGGGCTGGGGCTGATGCTGGCCCTGCTGGTCCTGTTCCTCTTTTCCGGGTTCCGGAGCGTGCTCAAGCTGGCGGGGGAACACCAGCGCGCCAATCCCCTGGGGCCGGCTGCCTTCTGCGTGCTGTGCATCGCCGCCTTCCATGCCTATGGGGAGTTCATCTGGCACAATCCGGCATTGCTGGGCGCCAGCGCCCTGTGCTGCGGCATCACTTGCACCGCCTCCCTTTCCCGGGTGAAGGCCTCCCGGCGCGCCGGACGCTGGTTCCAGGCCTCTGCCGCGCTGCTGCTGGCGGCGCTGGCCCTGTGCTACGCGTTCCGGGCTTTCCCGGTCTGGAAGGCCTCCCTCCGGGCCGTTCCGGTTTCCTCCAACGAACGGCTTCCCATGCTGGAAGAGGCCGCTTCCAGCAGCCTGGACCCGGACCTGGTGCGGCGCAGCATCCTGCATGCCGTGGGCAGTCCTGCCGCTCCAGACGAGGCGCGGCTCAAGGAACTGGAACGGCAGGAGGAAGAGGCGGAATTGCGGAGTCCCGGCAATCACGGCCTGGCAGCGGCCAAAAGCCTGCTTTACATCCGCCAGGGGCGCCTTGCGGAGGCGGAGAGGCTGCTGCGCCCCTATGTGGAGAGTCCCGGCAGGTTTGACGACCGCATGTTCGCCTGGACCACCATTTACAGTAATATGCTGTATTCCTGGAGCGCGGCCATTGCGGCCCAGTCTCCGGGGCAGGCCCTGTCCATGGCGCTGACGGCCCAGCGCCTGATGTCCGCCCAGACGGATCAATGGCTGTTTCACGGCTCTCTGAATCCCCAGGTCAGGAAGGAACACGACCTGCGCCTCAGCGAGCTCAAGATGCTCATCATGACGCTCCAGGCCCGCGGAGCGGTGCCCGACCCCTCCTGGCGGAAATAGTATTTTTTTGGCGGCCAACCATCAAAGATTGCAGCGTTTGATGATTGAACAGGATGCATCCCATGCTGAACAGATGCGCCGGCAACCATCTCTGCAAACATTATTGCCAAGACAAAAAATGAACAGTACATGGCGCTTGAACAAGCGGAACGCATTTGCTATGCCATGAACTGCACACCAAACGATATATTAGAATTTATGCCGGAGGAGGCAACACAACATGACCGATAAAGAATTGAAGAAGCTGAAGGATGATCTCTGGCATTCCGCGGATATACTTCGTGCGGGCGCACACCTGGCTGCCAATAAATACGGACAGCCTATCCTTGGTTTGATTTTCCTGCGTTATGCTGACATCCTTTACAAGCAGTACAAGGAGGAAATTGAGGAAAAATATAATAAGCGGAAAGGCACTCGAATGGAAAAATCCATGAAAGAGATTTCCATCGAGGTTTGTGGTTTCTATCTGCCGCCGGAGGCATATTACGATGCTATCAACGACGCTCCCGATGATGCCAACAAAGCCACCCTTGTGAAAAAGGCGATGACCGCCATCGAGGAAAACAACGATAAAATGGACGGAGTTCTGCCCAAGGAAGTGTATGGACAGCTTGTGCCGGAGGAAGAGCCGGATCTGCTCTCCAAAATCGTCCGCGTCTTCAAGGACATCCCCGAAAATATCAGCATTGACCTTTTCGGAGAAATTTACGAATACTTCTTGGGCAATTTCGCCTTGCAGGAAGGTAAGGACGGCGGCACCTTCTATACCCCCGCCACGGTTGTTCGATATATGGTGGAGGTGTTGCAGCCGACTTCCGGTGATAAAATGTTCCTCGACCCCGCCTGCGGTTCTGGAGGTATGTTTGTCCAGGCAGCTCGGTATATGCACAACCACAATGCCAGCGACGCGGATATGAAATTCCGTTGCTACGGCGTGGAAAAAGAGCCGGACACCGTTAAGCTGGCAAAAATGAATCTGCTGCTGAACAATGTGCGTGGTGAAATCGCCGAGGCGAACTCCTTCTATGCCGACCCTTATGATGCCGTTGGCAGATTCGACTATGTCATGGCAAATCCGCCTTTCAATGTAGATGAGGTGGTGTATGAGCGTGTAAAGGATGATGCCCGTTTCAACACCTACGGCATTCCGAAGAACAAATCCAAAACAGCGAAAAAGGCAAGTGACAAAAAAGAAACTGTACCCAATGCCAACTATTTGTGGATTTCCTATTTTGCATCGGCATTGAAGGACAATGGCAAGGCTGCTCTCGTTATGGCAAACTCCGCCTCCGATGCCGGAAACAGCGAATACGATATCCGCAAGAAGATGATTGAGGAAGGCATCATCAGCCAAATGGTGACGCTGCCCTCCAATATGTTCTCTTCGGTGACGCTCCCGGCTACCTTGTGGTTCTTTGACAAGGCAAAGGCGCACACAGATAAAAAAGACGAAATCCTCTTTATCGATGCCAGAAATGTGTTCATGCAGATTGACCGAGCCCATCGTAAATTCAGCGAAGAGCAGATTAAGAACCTGGGCATCATTTCCCATTTGTACGAGGGTGATACACAGGCTTTCGCAGATTTGATTGCAGAATATAAAACTGCCCTTGCCGTTGCTCCGGAAACCTCCGAGGACAAGGAAGAAAAGACCAAGGCATACTGGCAGGCTCAAATCGATTGGCTTACCGAGCGTTTCCCCGAGGGCGTGTACCGCGATGTCATCGGTCTTTGTAAGGTTGCCAAGCTGAACGGCGAGGACGGCATCGTGGATCAGGACTATTCCCTCAACGCAGGTCGCTATGTGGGCGTGGTTATTGAGGATGATGGTTTGACCGCAGAGGAATTCAAGGCAGAAATGCTGTCCCTCAACGAGGCCTTAGGAGCACTCAATGCGGAGGCTCGTGAACTGGAAAATTCCATTTCCAATAATTTGAACGAGTTGTTGGGGGTATGAATATGGATTATGCAAAATTAGGTACATATTGCAAAGTCATTTCTGGGTATGCATTCAAAAGTTCTGATTGGCAAGATGAGGGAATTCCTGTTATCAAAATCGGAAACATAAGCAACGGATGTGATGTAATACTTGATGAACAAACACAATATGTCGATGATGTTTTTTTCGAAAAGCTCGACCCAAAATACCGAATCGAAAAAGGTGATATTTTAGTTTCCCTTACGGGTAGCCACATTAACCAACCGAATTCTATGGTCGGAAGAAGTTGTCGGAATTATACAGACAGGCTTTATCTTCTAAACCAACGCGCAGGAAAAGTTATCCCATTTGCCTCAGTTGACAAGGATTATTTATATTATCTCTTTTCTACGAAGGCTATAAAGTATGACATTGCCAACAGAGCATACGGTGGGGCAAATCAAGTTAATGTAAGTCCAACAGATATTAAAAGCATCAAGTGGACATTTCCGGAAATAGGCATTCAGAAAAAGATAGCCGCTGTGCTATCTAAATATGATGAATTGATTCATATCAACAACAAACGCATCAAGCTATTGGAGAAGATGGCTGAAAAGCTTTATGAAGAGTGGTTTGTCCATTTCCGTTTTCCTGGTCATGAGAATTATTCCTTGAAAGAGCAATTCCCTCGTGGATGGGTGGTTGCATCAAAGGCCACAGAAATGGTCTGCCCCGAAGGTTGGCATTATGGGAAATTTTCCGAAATCGGCACTTTTGTGCGTGGTAAGAATATCACGGCTGCTGAAATGGTTGAGGGAGATATTCCTGTGATTTCTGCTGGCTTAGAGCCTTCCGGTTATCACAATGCTAATAATGTTACAGGAAAATCTCTCACAATCAGTGCCTCCGGCGCAAATGCCGGATACTTAAAATACCATCTGTCTGATATTTGGGCAGCAGATTGCTCATACTGTCAGGACGATAAAAAACTGTGGTTTATTTATAACGCACTGAAGTTCTTGCAGCCGGTAATCAGCAATATGCAGGTGGGTGCAGCACAGCCCCATGTGTATCCGAAGAATATCAATCGTCTGTGTACTATTATCCCTGATGATGACACCATCCAAGCATACTGCGATAAAGTTGAGCCGATATACGAGCAAATCAAATTATTGAAAGACAAAAATGCTAACCTTACCAAACAGCGGGATATGCTCCTACCCCGCCTCATGAGTGGTAAGTTAGAAGTGTAAATACGGGAGGTGATAAAATGGCAAAATATATTACTGAAGATGATATTGAGATAGCCGTTTTAGACAGACTTTCCCACCCTGACTTTGGGTATGACATTGTCAAGTGCGATGCCGACCCAAGCAAGCGTGAGAACCTCGATGACGGCACGGGACGCTCCTCGAAAAAGGAGTGTGTTTTGCCGTGCATTTTGAAGGCCTCTCTTGTCAAGATTAATCCCCACATCCCCGAAAGCATCATTGACGATGTGGTGAAAACGCTGACCCGTGATTTCACAGGCACGGACATGGTGGCCACCAACTATGATTTATATAATAAAATCCGCAATCAAATTAAGGTCAAGGTGCGCCGCAACGGCAGGGATGACTTCGATTTCGTAAAACTGGTGGATTTTGACACACCCACCAATAACACCTTCACGGCAGTGTCGCAGATGTGGATACGGGGTAAACTATATTGGCGCAGGCCCGATGTGCTGATTTTCGTCAATGGTCTGCCCCTGGTGTTCATCGAGCTGAAAAACAGCGTGGTGAAGGTAGAAGAGGCCTATAACAAAAATTTGCAGGACTACATCAAGGATATTCCTAATTTGTTTGCTTTCAACCAGATCTGCGTCCTGTCCAATGGTCTTGAAACACGGCTCGGTGCCTTCAATGCCACCTATGATTATTTCTTTGAATGGCTGAAGGTGGACAGCGAAAAAGAAAAGCCCGACCGCGCCGGAATCCGCGACAGCGGTGTGTCCATCGTGTATTTTATTGACGGCCTCCTTAAAAAGGAGCGACTTGTCGATTATATTGAAAATTTCGTGCTGTTCGATAACCGCAAGTACAAGATTATCGCTAAAAACCACCAGTACCTGGGTGTCAATAACCTCGTCTGTGCTGTGGAACGGAAAGAGGAACTCAAGGGTAAGTTGGGTGTATTCTGGCATACCCAGGGCAGCGGCAAATCCTATTCTATGGTGATGTTTGCCCGTAAGGTGAAACGCAAAATCACAGGCAATTTCACATTCCTGGTGATTACCGACCGAGATGACCTGGATACGCAGATTCACAAGAATTTTGTGCGCACAGAGGTTATCGGCAACAACGATGAGTGCCAGCCGAAAAATGGTGAGCAGCTCCGTGATTTCCTGCAGAAGAACAAGGAATTTGTGTTCACGCTTATTCATAAATTCCGTTATGACAAAACCAAGAAGTACCCTGTGCTGTCCACACGCAACGATATTTTTGTGATGGTGGATGAGGCTCACCGCACACAGTACAAGGATTTGGCTGAAAATATGCGAGCCGCCCTGCCGAATGCAAACTTCATCGCATTCACAGGCACACCGCTGTTAGGCTCCAAGAGACTGACCAACCAGTGGTTTGGCGATTATGTTTCCGAGTATAACTTCGCCCAATCCGTAGAGGACGGCTCTACGGTGCCGTTGTTCTACAGCCGCCGTGTGCCGGAAGTAGGTCTGACCAATGATTTCCTTGACGATGATGTGGTAGATATTATCGAGGAGGAAAACCTCAATGATGATGAGGCGCGGCTCCTTGAAAATTCTGCATCCCGCATTTTGGAGGTTATCAAGCGTGATGATCGATTGGAGAAGATTGCCAGGGATATTGCCCATCATTTCCCACGGCGTGGTTTCCTTGGAAAAGGTATGGTGGTGTCTGTTGATAAATACACCGCTGTCACCATGTATAACAAGGTGCAGCATTATTGGGCAGAGGAAAAGAAAACCATCATTGCTGAGCGTAATGCCGCCAAAACCAAGGATGATCGTGCCAGGCTGACCGCTATCCTTGATTATATGAATCATGTGGAGATGGCAGTCATTATTTCCGAAGAGGCGGATGAAGTGAAGAAGTTTGCCTCCAAGGGCCTAGACATCACGACTCATCGGGCAAAAATGAATGCAATCACCGTTGACGGAAAGGATATCGAGGATAGATTCAAAGAGCCGAATGACAAATTGCAGCTCGTTTTCGTGTGTGCGATGTGGCTCACAGGCTTTGATGTCAAAAACCTTTCTACCCTTTATCTGGACAAGCCGATGAAATCCCACACGCTTATGCAGGCTATCGCAAGAGCCAATCGCGTGTATCCCAACAAGCCTTGCGGCATCATTGTGGACTATGTGAATGTGTTTAAGTACATGAAAAAGGCACTTTCCGATTATGCCGTTCCCGATGATGAAACTCTTATGCCAGCGAAAAATGTGGATGAACTGATTGATCTGCTCAACTCCTGCATTAATGAGGGAGATGCATTTTTGCAGACGCTTGGCGTGTCCCTGGACAGCATTCTTGGGGAAAGCAGTACATTCGATAAACTTGATGCCTTCCGCAGTGCATACGATACAGTGGTCGCAAATGACGAAAGCAAGGATAAATTTAAGGTTATCACAAATAAGATGATTAACCTATACGAAGCATCCAAGCCGGAAATCTTTGAGCGCCATTGGGATAATGAGAAATTCTCACCCCTTGCCTATATCCACGGCCTGCTGCATAACAAGATTGATGATGAGAAAATCCAACGTGCCAGAAATCGCATGGCTACCGTCCTTGACAGCAGCGTTACCTCTGCTACGGCGGAGGACAAGCAGAGGGAATATGCCATCCACGGCACGAAGGTGATTGACCTCTCCAAAATCAATGTGGATGAACTGCGGGCAGAAATCAAGAAAGCCGTTTATAAAGCAGTGGAAATTGATGACCTCAAGGCATTCATAGAAACGGCTTTGCAGAAGATGATCAGCCGGAACTGTACCCGTCAGAAGTTTTCACAGCGGTTTAAGGGCATTATTGACCGTTATAACGCAGGTGGCTCGGAAAATGAGGATTATTACGAGCAGCTTGTAAAACTGCTTGAGGAAATGCAGAAGGAGCAGGAGCGCCCCAAGGCGGAAGGCCTGTCCGAAGAGGAACTGGAAGTTTATGACCTGCTCGTCCGTGGTAAAAAACTGACACAGGAAGAGGAGCAAAAAGTCAAACTGGCTGCGAAAAATCTGTTCAAGAAACTGACAGAGGAGAAAACCGAATTGCTCGTTGTGGACTGGTACAAGGATGACCAACCAAGAATGAAGGTGAAATCCGCCATTGAGTATGCCTTGAATGAGGATTTGCCGGATAGCTATGACAAGGATTCCTTTGATGCCAAAACCAACCTTTTGCTCAATCACTTTATAGATATGGCAATCCAAGGCTATGGATGGATTGCTGCATAGTACAAACAGAAAAAGTCCACACTCAAGGTTTTATCCTTTGGCGTGGTCTTTACTTCTGTTGCCGCCCGAAAAAAATCGGTTAAAAATCAGTTTTTTGCGCTAATCCCTAACCGCAACTCCCTTTATCCGGTTTCTTTTTTACCGGATTCCGCGTCAGCTTATTCATCCACGGAACACAGAGCGTACTGCAGCCAGAAAGATGAAAAGCCGACAGTTGGCACAACAAGGCCGTACAGGCGTTATGCTGGAATTTTAAGCGTCTTCAGCTACATGCCTCCCGGCCCCGTTCCGTCTCCGGAACGGGGCCGTTTTTTTTCCGTTTTCCCCCTCCCCGGGCCGTTTCCATTCACGGCATCGGGCGGCGCATGTCCCGACGCAGCTCAACAAAAGCAAGCGTTGCCCGCTCTATTCCTTCATCAGATTTTTTTCGTATGAATATAACCATCAAACGAATTTATGACCCGAAGGAAACCGGAGACGGCTACCGCGTGCTGGTGGACCGTCTCTGGCCCCGCGGGATTTCCAAGGAAAAGGCTTCCTGGGATGAATGGCTGAAAAATGTGGCTCCGTCCACGGCGCTCCGCCAGTGGTTTGCGCATGATCCGGCCAAATGGGACGCCTTCCGCCGGAAGTATGACGAGGAACTGGACGGGAACAAGGAGGCCGTTTCCCATCTGCTCCAGCTCGCGCGGAAAGGGAAGCTTACATTGCTGTACTCCGCCAGAAATACGGAGCACAATGAAGCGGCGGCCCTGAGGGATTATCTTATGCAGCGGTCTTCTTCATAAGCAGGCGCGCATTTTTGAACAAGCGCCGTTTACAGGCCCAAATGCTGTCACAGGGACCTATGATATGGCCGGATTTCTTCTCTCGTTCATGAACAGGCGAAGAAAATGGAAAGGAGGTGAAACAACATGGCAAGTAGTTCCCACATGGGTGGAAATCACAAAGGCGGTTCTTCCAAGAAGCGCTCCGAAACCACCACGAACAAAACCGGGCAGCGCGTCAAGCGCGATGCTTCAACCGGGCAGTTTATGAGCGATAAAGGCTCAAGCTCCAAGGAAAAACATTAATTCCCCGTGAGCTCTCTGCTTAATTCAGGTTCCGGACTTGGTCCGGAACCTTTTTTTATCCCTGTCCGCTCCGGAAAAAGCGGAAGAGCGCACCCCGTCAGCGCAGGTCCAATTCTTCAAACGCACGAAGGCCGAGGACCCCGGGCTCCTTCCGGTCCCCGCGGACCACCACGGCAAAAGGTTCTTCCCTGCCTGGCGCGTAGTACGCCGCACGCAGGACCAGTTCATGCCCTTCCAAACGGGCGTAAACGCCCACGGGCGTGGAACAGCTCGCTCCCAGGCGCACCAGGAAGGCGCGTTCCGCCAGAGCGCAGGCGAAGGCTTCCGGATCGCTGACTCCTGCCAGCATTTCCATCGTCTCCCGGTCGGAAGAGCGGCATTCCATGCCCACGATGCCCTGCCCCACGGCGGGAATGAAGGCTTCCACCGGCAGGGGGCGCATGTAGAGCTTCCTCCCCTCCACGAGGGTTTCCGGCGCATACAGCCCCAGGCGTTCCAGTCCGGCCCTGGCCAGAATTACGGCGTCCCAGCCGGGATGCTCCGCCAGCTTCGCCAGGCGCGTGGGCACGTTGCCCCGCAGGTCTTCAAACCGGAGGCCGGAACCCCAGTACGTGCGCGCCATCAGGCGGCGGCGCACGCTTCCGGTAGCCAGCGTGCCGGAGCCGTTCCAGTCCGGCTCCCTCGTAATGAGCACGTCTTCTACGGCGGCGCGGGGCAGCACGGCGGCCAGCGTGAAACCGGGGGCCAGCTCGCTGGGCACGTCCTTGAGGCTGTGCACCGCCACGTCAATGCGGCCTTCCAGGAGGGCGGTTTCCAGTTCCTTGATGAAGATTCCCTTGTCCACGATGCCGGAAACGCGGGCCACGTCCGCCAGCGGCACGTCCGTGCGGCGGTCCCCGGTGGTATGGATGATTTCCCGGCGCACGTCCAGTTCCGGATAACGGAGGGAGAGGGCGGCCCGGACCATGTCCGCCTGGGCCAGCGCCAGGGCGCTCCCGCGGGTGCCGATGATAAGGGTGTTTTTACTGGTCATAAAGCGCGGAGTCCGGAAAGTATTTGGAGATGTTGTCCTGGATGATGGCCTCGCACCGGGAGACTTCCTGCTCCCGGCTGCGCTTGGCTTCATCCGCCAGCTGGGTGAGGGTGTCGATATCGTAGAGGTACACCTCGTCAATATCCGCCACGTCCGGAGAGATGTTGCGCGGCACGGAGATGTCAATCAGGAAGAGGGAGCGGTACTTGCGGGGCGCGCGCAGCGGCAGCAGCGTCTCCCGGGTGATGATGCAGTGGGGGGCGGCGGTGGCGGCCACCACCACGTCAATGTCCCTGAGGTAGTCCCCCCACACGTCGTACCGGATGGCCTGGCCGCCGATCATGCCCGCCAGTTCCACCGCCCGGTCAAAGGAACGGTTGGCTACATAGATGCCCTCCGCCCCGCGGGCGTGCAGGGCGCGGCCCGTGACGCGGCTCATCTCCCCGGCTCCCAGGATGAGGACGCGGGTGCCGGAAAGGTCGCCGAAGATTTGTTCCGCCAGCTCCACGGCCACGGACCCCACGGAGGTGGCTCCGGCGTGAATCTGGCTGTCCGTCCGCACCCTCTTGCCGATGGTGAAGGCTTTCTGGAAGGTCTTGTTGGCGCAGGCCGCGGTCACTCCGGCGTCCAGCGCCATCTGGTAGGCCGTCTTCACCTGCCCGAAGATTTCCGTTTCCCCCAGCACCATGGAGTCCAGCCCGCTCAGGACGCGGCACAGGTGCTCCAGGGCATCCGCCCCCAGATGGCTGTAAAAGTGGGAGGCCATGTCCACGTTCCCGCGGCCCGCTCCCAGGAAGTGGGACAGGATGTGTTCCTGCGCGCTTTCCGGCCTGTCAGACCAGTAGTAGATTTCCATGCGGTTGCAGGTGGAAAGCACCACGCACTGGTCCACGTCCGGCAGGGAGCGGATGCGCCGCCCCTCCTCCTGGAGCCTGTGGGACGGCACGGCAAAGCGCTCCCGTATTTCCACGGGAGCGGTCCGGTGATTCAAGCCTAAACAAACCATTCTCATCAGCTTACCAGGAAAATGCTCATGGATGCAATAAAGAGGGCCACACAGCAGTAGGCCAGGGCGCGCCCCGGCATGCCGCGGCGGTAGATGAACCACAGCAGAATGCTATAGCCCAGCGTCAGCAGAATGACGATGGAGGTTTTGGCCCCGTTGATGGGGAGATGCCTCTGCCAGCCGAGCCATTCCCCGGCCAGAAGCAGGAGGAACGCCACCAGAACCAGGCGCTTCATGCTGGCTTCCAGCGTGCGGATAGGGGGCAGAAGACGGCAGGTGCCGGGTATCTGCCGCCTTTTGAGGCATTCGTTCTGCATGCAGAACGCCACGCCCGCAGCGGCGGCCAGGCCTCCGGCTCCGTAGGACATCATGGCTACGCCCACGTGCGCCGTCACCCAGAAGTCATGCGTGCCCTGCACATCCGCGCCGTACAGGCCGATCAGCAGGGAAAGCGCCGTCAGCACGGCAATGGCCGGAGCGGTGAAGATGCCCAGCACGGACATGCGGTAGGCGCGCCCCAGAAGAAGATAAAAGAGGTTGATGGTCCAGGAGAGGAAGAAGAGCACCTCCGACGCGCCGCGGATGGGGCACATCCCCGTCTGGTACGCCTTGACGCAAAGCGCCCCCGTCTGGAGCGCAAAGAGGCACGCCATCCAGAGGTGGGCGTATAAAAACCGGCGGCCGGAGGCCAGCAGGCGCCAGCCAAGCCCCGTAAAAGCCAGGGACAGGACGAGAGATGCAATGGCCCACCAGTTGTCGTTCATAAGTCCTGTACGGAAAGCAGCTCAGGAACGCAGGTCCCGTTCAATGACGGCATACGCCTGGTGGTTGTGGATGGATTCAAAGTTTTCCGCCTCCACCCGGTACCAGCTGAAAGCGGAGTGGCTCTGCGTTTTCAGCGCCACGTTGCGCACCAAGTCTTCCACAAAGACGGGGTTTTCATAAGCCTTTTCCGTCACCCATTTTTCATCAGGCCTTTTCAGCACGCTGTACAGGGAACAGCTGGCGCAGGATTCCACCAGGTCAATCAGGTCTTCAATCCAGACGGGCCGGGAGGCGAAGCGCACGGAGTAGGTGACCAGCCCGCGCTGGTTGTGGGCCCCATAGGCGCTCATGGCCTTGGAACAGGGGCAGAGCGTCGTCACCGGGACGACCACCGTCAGCTTGAAGTCCGCCAGCTTGTTGTCCGCTTCCGCCTCCATCTCAAACCGGACCACGTAGTCCATGAGCCCTTCAATTCCGGTTACGGGGGCGTTTTTGGCGCGGAAGAACGGAAACTCCATTTCCACATGGGAGCGGCGCGCGGACAGGCGGCGGAGCAGTTCCCGGGGAATGGCCAGGGCCGTATGCACGTCCAGCAGGGGGCCGTGCTGGTGCAGGGCCTCCACAAAGCGGCTCATGTGCGTGCCCTTGAATTCCTCCGGCAGGTCCACCGCCAGGGAAACCGTCGCCACGGTGGACTGGATGCGGTTGAGCTTGTCCTGGATCTGGATGGGAAAGCGCAGCCCCTTGACGCCCACCCGGTCAATGGAGATATTGCGCGTATCCGTCTCGGACTGGGTATCTTTCAGTTCCTGCATGCGGAAGGAGGATGTTGGCTGGAAATAAAGCGGGAGTCTGCCCTGTTACCGGACAAACTCCCGCCTGCAAAGACAATTTCTACCGAAAGAGATTTCCTTGGGGCTTGTTACGGCAGAAGGTTGATGGAACGGGCCCGCTTGATTTCACGGGTCACCTTGCGGTGCATCTTGGCGGACAGCCCGGTCACGCGGCGGGGAAGAATCTTGCCGGTTTCAGAGGTGAACTTGGACAGGAAATCGGGGTTGAGCAGATCGACCTGATCCATCGGGATGTCGAGACGGCGGCGCGGCATCTGGCGATTGCACGTGCGGAAACGAATACGACGTTCTACAGTCTTGGGTTCAGTGGACATAGTAATAAAGATAATCGATGAGCTGGACCGCGGTTAACGCATTTCACGATGAAGCGTGCGGCGCTTCAGGAAAGGATTGTACTTAACCTTTTCCAGGCGGCCGGGGGTACGCAGGCTCTTCTTGTTGCGCGTGGTGACGTAGCGGGACGTAGGCTTTCCTTCGGCTTTAGCCTCGGTGCATTCGAGGATGATGATGTCTCTTGGCATGATGAAAATGTGTTACGGGGGAGGATTTATACACTATTCTTCGTCATCGTCAAGAGAAACAGATAAATCTACATCATTTTGTCCTCCCGCAAAGCCCAGGGCCACTCTGGGGCGGAACCGGGCGTTCTGCCCTTTTTCCTTTTCCCACTGGGCCTGGCATTCCACCGTGAGCCGCGCGAAAGGAATGGCCTCCAGCCGCAAGATGGGAATGACCTTGTATGACATTTCACAGATGCCGTACGTTCCGTTGTCAATGCGGGCGAGCGCCTGTTCAATCTCATACAGGCCGTCCTGTTCCTTGGAAAGCAGGCTGAGCGCAAAGTCGCGGTCATAGGCGTCGCTCCCGGCATCCGCCTGGTGTTCCCCGGAGCCGGAGGCTTCACTGCCTTCCGGATGGTTCCGGAGGGTGTCGCGGGCCACGCCGCTCATGTTGTCCAGGGCCCTGTCGCGCAGGTCCATCAGGTGCTGGCGCTGCATCTGCACAAAGGGTTCCCATTCCGGATTGGCGGCCAGTTCAGCCTTGGCGGCGGCGATGGCTTCCGTCTGCTCATCCGTCAATTCATTCTTTGCGGCAGCGGGAGCCGGGGCGGCGGGGGAGGAAGCGGTTTTTCTGGCCGGGGCCTTCCGGGCCGTTTTCGGTTCCGTCTTCTTTTCCACAGCAGCCGCGGGGGCAGCGGCCTTTTTGGCGGGCTTGGCGGCTTTTTCCGGTTCAGCGGCCTTTTTCCTGCAGCACTTTTTCCTGGCGGGCGCCTCCTGCTCTACAGCGGTCTTGCAGGCGGACTTCCCGCAGGTCTTTTTCTTGGGGGCCGGAGCTTCCTTGGCGACGGTCTTGCTATCGGTTTTCTTGGGAGTAGGCATAGGAGGTGTCTCTATGGGCTGAGGTTGACGATGTTTCACGAACAGCGGGCGAAACCGCCCAACTGACTAGACTATGAGACACTACAAGCGCTCAAATGTTCATTCAAGAAAATTCAGCTATGAAACAAGTCATTTTTCCCGCTGCCCCGCCTGCCGTTTTTTTAACGGAAGCATACTTCTTTTAACCTTTTCAACGCCCGGCAAAATTCTATATTGGTACCATATGACAGCTTCAACCATTCCCTCCATCGGCATTGACTTCGGGGGCACCTCCATCAAGCTGGGGGTCGTCAAAGGCACGGAAGTGATCGCGCACGCGCCTTCCATCGCCACCCAGGAATACGGCAATCCCGACCAACTGATTGAAGCCATCGCCCAGTTCGTGAACATGCTGCGGCTGAACCATCCGGAAGTGCAGGCCATCGGCATGGGGATGCCCGGCTTCGTCAATTTTTACCAGGGCACCGTTTATACGCTCACCAACGTGCCCGGCTGGAACAACGTTCCGGTAAGGGACATGCTCCAGGCCGCCTGCGGACTGCCCGTGTACGTGGAGAACGACGCCAACTGCATGGCCTACGCGGAGTGGAAGCTGGGAGCCGGAAAGGGGAAAAGGCACCTGGTCTGCCTGACCCTGGGCACCGGCGTGGGCAGCGGACTCATCGTGAACGGGGAGCTCCTGCGCGGGGCCACCTGCTCCGCCGGGGAACTGGGCCAGACCAGCATCGACTACCGGGGGCGGCTGGGCCATTACGGCAACCGCGGTTCCCTGGAGGATTACGTGGGCAACCGGGAAATAGCGGCGGACGCCCGCACCCTGTACGCCAGCCACGGCGTTGACAAGGCCATTGTGGACTGCAACCCCATCGCCCTGGAACGGGCCGCGCTGGCGGGGGATGAAGTAGCCGCGCAGGTCTGGCGCGACCTGGCCGTAAAGCTCTCCTGCGCGCTGATGAACTGCTGCTACCTCCTGAACCCGGAGGCCATCATCATCGGCGGCGGCGTGGCCAAGGCCAAGACCCTGCTCTTCCAGCCCCTTCAGGAGATCATGAAGACCCAGCTTGCCGCTCCGCTGGTGGAGCATCTTGAAATCCTCCCCGCCCAGTTCGGCACGGAGGCGGGTATCCTGGGGTCCGCCCATCTGGCGCTCAACACCCATTTCGGCGAAACGTTCCGGGCCTGATCTCGTGTCCACCTCCCAAATACTGAGGCTCACCCGCAAGCTGGAGCTGACAGCGGAACAGGAGCAGGATTTTCTGGACGCCATGCAGGCAGGGGACCGTTCCAGAAGCGCGCTGGTCATCACCCCGAAAGCTCCGGAAGGCTACCTGCCGCCCCTGCCGGCGGAGGAAACGCCGCGGGACTGGGGCCACCCTTCCATCCTGGCGATCTCGGCTGGAGAGGCGGAGGCCAGACCCGGCTCCCTGCCGGACTACGAACGCGGCTATTACTATCCCCTGGACCTCTCTTCCGTCTGGGAGACGGCTCCGCTGGCGCATCTGCCGTTCCGGCCAGAACGCTGCCTGGACATGTGCGCGGCTCCCGGCGGGAAAAGCATTCTGGCCCAGACGCGGATCGCCCCGCGGGAGCACGTCTCCAACGAGGTGCACCCGAAGCGCCTGGGCATCCTGCGCCACAACCTGCTGCGCTGCGGCTTCACCGGCGTATATACCCAGCGTCTGCGCCCGGACCAGTGGGCGGAGCTGGCCCCGGGCTGCTTTGACCTCATTCTGGCGGACGCCCCGTGCAGCGGTCAATCCCTGCTGGCCAAGGGCATTCCCAACCCCGGCTGCTTCAACCCCTCCGTCACCGGGGGCAACGCCAAGCGGCAGCGGGGCATTCTGCTGGCGGCCCTCCAGTGCCTGACGCCCGGAGGCTATCTGCTGTACACCACATGCACTTACGCCCCGGAGGAGAACGAACGGAACGTCCTGTACCTGCTGAAACGCTGTCCGGACCTGCGAACCGCAGCCGTGCCGGAGCTGGAGCCTTTCCGTTCCGCCCTGACTCAGGAGGCCTGCTACCGGCTCATGCCTTTTCACGGCGCGGGCGCAGGCGGCTTTACCTGCCTGCTGCGCCGGGAGGGAGAGCATGCGCCCCTGCCTCCCCTGCCGGACGAATTGAAGGCCTGGCCCATCCATGCCATGAACCGACCAACACCATGAAGATAGGCGTTTTTTCCGACATGCACGACCGCACGGACCACCTGGAGCTTGCGATGCGCCAGATGCGCCTGCTGGACTGCGGACATTTCATGTTCCTGGGCGACTGCACCACCCCGGAGAGCTTCCAGCGCCTGATTGAACTGACGGGGGGCCTCCCTCTGGACGCCGTTCCGGGCAACAACGACTACGAGCTTGCCATCATGCGCCAACTGGCCGCCTGCTCCCCGGCGGCGCGCCTGCACCCGGAACACGTCCTGCTCACCAGGTACGGCATGAAGTTCTCCCTCTCCCACTATCCCAAATACGCCATGCAGGAAGCGCGCAGCGGCAGTGTGGACGCCGCCCTGTACGGCCACACCCACCAGGCCGTGCGGGAAATGTACCGCGGGTGCCTGCTGGCCAATCCGGGGGAACTCCAGGGCAGGACCGGCCGCATCGGCTTCGGCATTCTGGACACGGATTCCCGCATCATGAACCTGCATTCTCTGGATTTCAACGCATGATGAACATCCTGGACGTCTGCTGCGCCCTGATTGAACTGCCCTCCGCACAAGGAACCCTTCTCCTGGGGGCAAAAAAGAAAGCGGGGCAGTCCAACGGGCTTCTTTATGAATTCCCCGGCGGAAAGGTGGAACCCGGAGAGAACGCCCGGGACGCCATCATCCGGGAAATACGGGAGGAACTGGGATGCGCCGTCCATCCCGTCCGCATGCTCACCCCCGTCCGGCACCGGGAACGGGAGCGCATCATCCGCCTCATCCCCTTCCTGTGCCGTCTGGAGCCCTGCGCCCTGCCCCGGCCCCTGGAACACGAAAGCCTGGGCTTCTTCTCCGGCCGCATGCTGGAAAAACTGCCCTGGGCTCCCGCAGACCTCCCCGTTTTAAGGCAGTGGATGGAAGAAAACCGCTGACAAAACGGCAGCCCGTTCAGCTTCAACCACTCCGCGGAGGATTGCCTGCGCATGTCTGAAAAGATTCCAAAAACACCTTGGATCATTCCCCCTTCTGGGGTATATAAGGTGGTGGCTGCTGCACTCGTCATTACCTGGCAAAGTGGCCCGAACCGATATTACAACCTAATGGGGGCAGCCCCGACGCAGGGCTGACTACGTCCTATACCGGAAAAGTCAAAACAGCGGCGGAAGTCCCCGCTCTATTGAGGCACGGGAACGTGGCTCACAGCCAGAGACGGTGCAGCGGTGTCTTTCTCTTTCCCTTGCAGCCGGGAACCCCGCCGGGGCCTGTTTTCCCGATGGCCCCCTCTTGAATCCGCACCGGAATCAAAGCATTCCGGCACGGCTGCTTTTATTGCTTTTTCCCGCACCTCTGCGCCCCACGGCATTTCCTGGCAGAAAGCGCACGCGCGCTTAAAAGGAACGCATGCGCGCGTTCGCCACCATGGCCTTCAAATATTTCCGGGCCTTCCGCTCCCGCTCCTTCTCCTTCCGGGGCGGCCGGGAGGAGCGGCAGAAGGAATGAAGCAGCCTGAACATCAGGTCAAATAAATCGTTCTTGTACATATGGTTGATTGGTTGTTTCCGGATCGTGCGATCCTTCATCTTGTATCCAGCAAGAAGCGTGCCAATTTTTACCCATGGATGAAACACGATGGTTATCAATTCATTCCTGGGGCCATTCCGGAAACGGCCTTCCTCCATATTCTTACAAATCCGTAAAAAAGGGACAGCCCATTACGATAATGTAATATTGTTAGTTTATAAATAACAACTGTTAACGAACAAAATAAACCCTTAGACATTTCCGGAAATCATGGTAGGATCACGCCCTGTTGCGAAAAAGTTTTTAACATCTGTGCAACTTTTTCATTATTGCGAAGTATATTATAGTCGTGAAGGGATTCATCAAACTCATCATCGTCATTGCCGTTCTCGGAGGCATCTGGTTCGCCTGGGAACAGTGGAAGGGGAACGAAGCGATCCAGGTGGACTACCAGACAGAGCCTCTTGAGAAGGGGGACCTGATGATCACCATTGACGCGACCGGCGTCACGGAACCTGATGAACTGGTGGACGTGGGCGCCCAGGTCAGCGGCATCATCATGGAGTTCGGCAAGGATCTGGACGGCAAGGTGGTGGATTATTCCAGCCCGGTGAAGGCGGGCCAGATGCTCGCGGAAATTGACAAGCTGCCCGTGCAGCTGGACGTTCAGCGTGCGGAAGCTTCCAAGGCGCAGGCCATCGCCGGAATCGCCCGCGCCAAGGCGGACATCCAGCAGGCCAAGGCCAAGCACCAGCAAGCCAGGCTGGACCGCGAACGCGCGGAAAAGCTGGGGCCAGGGGATGCCCTTTCCAAGTCCAGCTACGACCAGTACATTGCGGATGAAGAGACCGCACGCGCCAACGTGGCCGTGGCGGAAGCCTCCCTGCAGGAAGCGGAAGCCTCCCTGAAACAGGCGGAAGCCGCGCTTAAGAAGGAAATGCGCAACCTGGAATACACCACCATCCAGTCCCCGGTGGACGGCGTGGTGGTCAAGCGCCTGGTCAACATAGGCCAGACGGTGGTTTCCAGCATGAGCGCCTCCAGCCTGTTTTACATTGCCACGGACCTTTCCAAGCTGAAAATCTGGGCCGCCGTGAATGAGGCGGACATCGGCAGCATCCGCAAGGGGCAGGAAGTCCTGTTCACCGTGGACGCCTTCTCCGGCCGCAAATTCAAGGGAACAGTGGACAAGATACGTCTGGACGCCACCATGACCTCCAACGTGGTCACCTACATCGTGGACATTGACGTGCCCAACCCGGACAAGCTCCTCATCCCCTACCTGACGGCAAACGTTCAATTCGTGGTGGAGGACATCCGGGACGCCTTCCTCGTCTCCAACGCCGCGCTCCGCTTCCGTCCGGAAACGGAATTGGTCAGCGCCGAGCAGAAGGCGGCCTTTGAACGGATGCAGCCGGAACTGGCCGCTCCCGCCCAAAACGGCCAGAAGAAAAAAGCCGTGGTCTGGGAACTGCGGGACAATCTTCTTTACCCCCACCTGGTCACCAGGGGGGAAAGCAACGGCATGCTGACGGCCATCACGGGAGAAACGCTCCGGGAAGGCATGGAAATCGTCTCCACGGCGCAGATACTGAACCGCTCCGGCAACTCGGAGGACGGAGCTTCCGCCTCCGCCGGCGGGGAAAATCCGTTCGCGCCCAAGATGCCGCCGCGCCGCAAGCCGAGCACGGGCAACACGAAGGCTCCCTCCGCCTCCGGCAACGGCGGCCCGCCCCCGCCTCCCTGATCCGGGGAAACGCCTCCATCCACCCGCTCAACCATTCCTTTTTACCGCTTCAAGCACTACAACAACGTGATCCGCTTACGTGACATAACCAAGGTGTACCACCTGGGGGAAATAGACCTTCAAGTGCTCAAGGGCATCACCCTGGACATCAAGGAGGGGGAATTCGTCTCCCTCACGGGGGCTTCCGGTTCCGGAAAGTCCACCTTGATGAACATCCTGGGCTGCCTGGACCGCCCCACCTCCGGCCATTACTACATCGCCGGGGAAGACGTAGCCAAATTCAACGCCGCAGAGCGCGCCACGCTCCGGAACAAGCGCATCGGCTTCGTCTTCCAGAACTTCAACCTGCTCTCCCGCACCACCGCCCTGGAAAACGTGATGATGCCCGCCGTGTACGCCCACCCCACCCTCAGCATGAAAGCCATGCGCGAACGTTCGGTGGAGCTGCTGAACCTGGTGGGCCTTTCCGACCGCATGGACCACACCCCGGCCCAGCTCTCCGGCGGCCAGCAGCAGCGCGTAGCCATCGCCCGCTCCCTCATCAACAACCCCAGCATCCTGCTGGCGGACGAACCCACGGGGAACCTGGACTCCACCACCTCCAAGGAAGTGCTGCACATGTTCAAGGACCTGAACCGCCGCCAGGGAATCACGGTCATCCTGGTGACGCACGACCCCAAAATAGCCGCCTTCACGGACCGGGCCATCAACATGGCGGACGGCCTCATCTGCGAAGGGATTTCCGACACGCTAAGCAAGGACGACGTATGAAATTCCTTCCTCTCCTTAAAACCTGCATCAAGGCCCTGGTGCGCAACCCCATGCGCGCGGCGCTCACCATCCTGGGCATCATCATCGGCATTGCAGCGGTGATCGCCATGGTGGAAATCGGCCAGGGGTCCACGCTCCAGATTAAAAACACCATCGCCTCCATGGGGGCGGATACGCTGAACATCCGCCCCGGCGCCATCTCCAAGAGCGGCGTCAATACCGGCGCAGGCGGCCGGGCCTCCCTGACCAACGCGGACTGCGAGGCCATCGCGAAGGACTGCCCCATGGTCCTGCGTGCCACGCCCGTAGTGCGCGCCAGCGGCCAAGTCATTTACGGCAACAAGAACTGGAGCCCGGAAACCGTGGAAGGCGGATCCGTGGAATACCTGAAAATCAAGAGCTGGTATGACATGGACCGCGGCCAGCCCTTCTCCGAGGAAGACGTGGAGCAGGCCAGGCGCGTGTGCGTCATCGGCCAGACGGTAGCCAGGGAGCTCTTCGGGGATGAAGACCCGCTGGGCAAGGACATCCGCATCAAGAACGTCATGTTCAAGGTCATCGGCATCCTCCAGAAAAAGGGCGCCAACATGATGGGCCGCGACCAGGACGACTCCATCATCCTGCCCTGGACGAGCATCCGCTACCGCCTCCAGGGCCTGGGCGGCGGTTCCGCCTCCACTTCCTCCGGCAAATCCACCACCACCTTCAACCGGGCGGACAAATACACCGCCAATTCCGTGGATTACTACACGGAAACCACGGACCAGCCCTACACGGACGCCCCCCACCCGCGGCGCTTCAACAACATTGACTCCATCATGGCGCAGATTGCGGACCCGGAGCGCTCCTCCGAGGCGATCGACCAGATCACGGAAGTCATCCGCGCCAAGCACAACCTCAAGGACGGCCAGCTGGACGACTTCCGGGTATGGGACATGGCTGAAATGTCCCGCGCCATGAGCAGCACCACGGAGGTAATGACCAACCTGCTGATGATCGTGGCCATGATCTCCCTGGTCGTAGGCGGCGTGGGCATCATGAACATCATGCTCGTCTCCGTCACGGAGCGCACCAAGGAAATCGGCCTGCGCATGGCGGTGGGCGCCCGTCCGCAGGACATCATGCGCCAGTTCCTGCTGGAAGCGGTTCTGCTCTGCGTGGTGGGCGGCGCGCTGGGCATCGCGCTCGGCAAGGCCATCTCCATCATCGTCAGCCGCACCATGAACTGGGCCACCGCCTCCTCCCCGGAAGCCATGGCCCTGGCGGTGGGCGTCTCCGTGTTCATCGGCCTGGCCTTCGGATGGTACCCGTCCTGGAAGGCGTCCAAGATGGACCCCATCGACGCCCTGCGACACGAATAACACCTTACTTCTTCCTTTCCCATGTCATCCATGTTCAAACATCTCCCTCTCCTGGCCGCATGCTGCCTGAGCTCCTGTATGGTAGGCCCGGACTTCCGGCCGCCGGCCAACGACCTCCCCGCCGCCTGGGCGGAGAGCAGGCCCCCCCGCAGCTCTGACAAGGACCTGCGCTCCTGGTGGAACATCTTCGGGGACCCCCAGCTCAACCGCCTGGTCTCCGCCTCCCTCAACAACAATCCGGATATGAAGGTAGCCCTGCTCCGCATCCGGGAAGCCAGGGAAAGGCTCCGCGTCTCCCAGGCCTCCCTGCTGCCCTCCGCGGATGCCAGCGCCGGCTGGAGCCTGTCCCCGGACCGGGGCTTCCGCAGCTCCACCTCCCAGGACTTCACCCTGGGGGCGTCCACCTCCTGGGAGCTGGACCTCTTCGGCGGCAACCGGCGTTCCATTGAGGCCTACCGCGCCTCCCTCATGTCTACGGAAGCCTCCGCGGGCGCCGTGCGCACGGCCCTGCTGGCGGACGTCGCCACGGCCTACTTTGACTGGATCACCGCCTGCGAACAGCTCCGCATCGCCCGGGAACAGCTGGAAATCCAACGCAACACCCTCACCATTGCGGAAAAACGCTACAAATCGGAATTCGCCCCCCGCCTGGACGTGGAACAGGCCACCTCCACCGTCGCCTCCACGGAAAGCCGCATCCCGGCGCTGGAAGCACAGGTGGCCTCCGCCAAAAACCAGCTCTCTGTGCTGCTGGGCACGTACAACTCCCGCGTGGAGCTGACGCTCCCCAAAGCCTCCGTCTTTGAAAAAACGCCCGTCGTGCCGGTCGGCCTCCCCTCCGAACTCCTGCGGCGCAGGCCCGACGTCATCGCCGCTGAAGCGGACCTGCACGTGGCCGTAGCCAACGTAGGCGTAGCCGTGGCGGACCTGTACCCCCGCTTCAGCCTGACGGGATCCCTCTCCAGCCGCGGCGGAGACTTCGGCCAGCTCTTCCGGGAAAACAACAACGCGTGGTCCCTGGGCGGCAACCTGCTCCAGCCCCTGTTCCAGGGCGGAGCCCTGAGAGCCACGGTGCGCGCCCAGAAAGCCGCGGCGGAACAAGCCGCGGAAACCTACCGCAAGACGCTCATCACCGCCGTCTCCGAGGTGGAGGACGCCCTGATCGCCTACGGCAACTACACCTCCCAGATGCAATACCTGCACAAGGAAAACAACGCCAACAGAGAAGCCTTCCTTCTCTCCCGCACCCTGTACATCAACGGCCAGACGGACTTCCTGAACGTCATCACCGCGCAGCGCTCCTGGCTCAGCTCCGAGGAATCCTTGGTCACCATGAAGCAGAACATCCGCAAAGCCGTCGTGCAGCTCGCTCGCGCCCTGGGCGGCGGATGGTAAAACCTGCTCCATTAAGTAGGCAAGAATTTCCATTTCTGAAAAACGGGACTCTGATTGTTGAATAAATTGAGAATTGCCGATCTTTCGGGTCAGATTCTTGTTTTCGCATTCATTGATCCTGTAAAACTTTCCGGTTCCCGGTAAATTCAGCTACCAAATGAAATTATGATGAACCTCTTGGCCCATAGGTTTGAAGCTCCTTGCTTCTCCATTTCTACAGAAAATAAATCAAAAGGGGAAAATAATAAAATCATTTGATACGGATGCCTCATGCAACTGTAAACTGTACCTGGATTCTGTGAAATGAGAATGGAAGCAAGAATGTTCAGCAACAGGTAAAAAGAATACCGAAGTCGGCGCCATGGACACCGTCTATCCCTTCATTCCCATGTACCCCAACGGACAGCCCCAGGGCAACTTCCTGGTCAACGGCCTCTCCGCTCCTGTCCTTATCCCCAAACGCGCCGCTTCCTCCCCTACCCGGCACGAATGGTTCGGATACCTCAAGGTCATGGCTCCCGCCACCTGTTTTCTCCACCTCCACGCCCACTCCTCCATCTCCCTTTCCATTCCCGCCAAGGATCTGGAACTCTCCACGGAGCCGGGCTCTTCCACCCCTCTGCGCCGCCAGATCCAGTTCGACCAGGGATACTACTGGTGCCACATTGTTCACCAGCACCAGCCAGCCCCGAACTCCCAGCAGGAGTTCTGCATTGCCCTGGTAAGCGACAAGGAAGGCGAGCCCGACCTGGACTATTACCTGCTGGCGGAAAACACGCCTGCCGGCAAGGAAGGAGAAACCGTCCTGACTCTGGTCAACCTGTACCAGGAGGTGGAAGAAGGAGATTCGTCGAGCAGTTCGGCAGGGGGAGGAGATTCGTTTGAGTTTGATCCCAAGCCCAGCAGCAGCTCGAGTTCTTCTTCCAGCAGTTCGAGCTCTTCCTCCTCCAACAGTTCGTCTTCCAGCTCCCTGCAGAGTTCTTCGGCTCCCGAGCCTCCGGATTCCTCCAGCAGCGCGCCGCCTTCTTCTTCCAGTTCGTCGTCTTCCAGCAGTTCGAGTTCTTCCTCGTCATCTTCTTCCAGCAACTGGTCGTCTTCCAGTTTCCACAGCAGTTCCTTGCCGCCCCAGGAGCCGGATTCTTCCAGCAGCGCTCCGTCTTCCAGCTCCTCCTCGAGCAGTTCGAGTTCATCGTCTTCTTCCAGCTCGTCTTCCAGCAGCAGCTCTTCGTCATCAAGTTCTTCGAGCTCAAGCTCATCTTCCAGCAGCAGTTCAAGTTCCCTTTCCTCCTCGTCCAGCGAGCCGGACCAGGAAGAGGAACCCTGCCCCTGTGAATGTGAGTGCAATGAGGAAGGGGACGAACACTGTGTCCAGACACAGCCCACTCCGGGGGATCCCGAGGGAGAGCAGGATTGCCAGGGCAACGCCTGCATCAACCCTTCCTCCCCGGCAGGACCCACGCCTCCGGCTCCCGCCAAGTTCATCAGGACGGCACGCTCTGCCACCACTAATGCCCCGGCTTCCAGCGGCTTTTCCATGCGCTACAACCACCCCATGGCCTGGAGCGCTTCCTTCTCGGCTGACGAGCGCCGCGT
>PPYF01612282.1_pt1 | contig 26155 bp, 27 predicted proteins | sample 1559871 | NCBI WGS metagenome assembly PPYF01 (sample SAMN08240021, study PRJNA423297) | Human gut metagenome, whole genome shotgun sequencing project. | reverse complement strand
CTCGGGGAGTGAAAATGTTCCGGCTTGAAGATCTCACGTTGTTTGTCCGCGCCGCGGCGCTGAATAGTTTTAGCGATGCGGCACGCGAAGCCGGCGTCCAGCCTGCTCAGGTCAGTTCTGCTATCAAGCGCCTGGAGTCTACGTTGACTATCCGCCTGTTCGCTCGCTCCACGCGCAGCCTGCGGCTGACGCCGGAAGGCGAGATTTGGTTGCCCTATGCCCGCCAGATGCTGGACGTGATGCATGCCGGGCTGCAAAAAATTCAGACCCCGGAAGATGAAGTTTCTGGCACGCTGCAAATCGCCGTTCCTTCCGATCTTGGGCGGAATTTGCTGCTGCCGGTCTTTCAATCTTTTCGACGCCGCTATCCTGCGCTGCGTTTGCGGATCTTTTTCTCCGATCAGGTGACGGATGTCTTTAAAGATCCTGTCGACGTCGCATTTCGTTATGGCAATACCGAAGATGCGTCATATATTGCGCTGCCCGTTGCGCCGGGTAACCGACGCGTGCTGGTGGCGTCACCGGATTGGATTTTACAAAACGGTGCGCCGAAAACCCCGGAAGATTTAGCGCAGCTGAACGCCATGACCTTTGTCTTACGTGGACGCCTGCACGACCGCTGGACTTTTACGCACGACGGCGAGGTCAGCAGTGTGCAGGTCAACGGCACGATTATGAGCGATGATGCCGAAGTGATCCGACGGCTGGCGATTGCGGGTGAGGGGATTGCCTACAAGTCGTGGCTGGATGTTAGCGAGGATGTATGCGAAGGGCGATTGCAGCTGCTGATGACGGATTATCAGGGAGAGAAAGTCCCGCTGAATATGATTTGCCCGCATCGTAAGCAGCTTTCAACGGCGGTACGCTTGCTGCATGACGCCGTGAAGGCGCGATGTGAGATGCTGGCGCAGAGCTAAGATACGCTTTGCGCCAGTACATTACTGTGGCTTAGTCTTTTTTCGCTGCGTTAGCAAAGAAAATATCAGACTGAATGTCTTTGGTGCGGATGGTAAACAACTGATTAGTGAGATCTTCCGTTAACTTCTCTGCATCGGCCATGATGCGCAGGTTGAAGTCATTCAGCATTTTATCTGCGGCAGGTTTATTGGTTTTCGCCATCTTCAGATATTCTGCTTCGACCTCTTTTTGCTCCTTCGCCACTTTATCTTCCCACGCTTTGTAGGCCTTTTTGACGATTGGCGCGAGCTTCGGATAATCGGTCATCGTCAGCGTCTGCAATTTACGATATTTCCAGTAGATGGATTGATCGTCAGCCTTATCTGTACCCATTGTATAGTTGGCCGGATATGCTTTCAGGCCGCTGTAGTACGGAACAAAGGCGGTGAGATCGGCCATACCCAGACCAATGTAGGTTGTTTCACCGATCTCTTTTGGCAACCACGGACGTACCTGCATAACGTGCGCTTCATAGGTGCGGAAGACGCTGACCGGACGCCACGGCTCTTTACCGTTCAGGCCGTTGGTGTACGGGTCATGACTGGTGCCTTCATAGTGGCTACGCAGCACGGCTTTTACATCGTCCAGCGTCATTTTCTTCTCTGGCTTCATGAAGACCGGGAATTCACGTCCTTTGGCCATATCTTGATTTGCGGAAGGATTGAACGTTTTCTGGATGGTCCATACGCGAGGATCGTTATACGTACGGTCACGCTCGTCATCACGGGTATAGGCTTTAGAGAAGTTGAATTTGCCATCTTTCGCCGGTTCGTACAGACCTTTTTCCGTTGCGAACTGAATCAGATTTTTTGACGCCATCATATCCGGGTTTTTAGGATCGTAATCCTGTAGGCGGCCCTGATTACCGGTGGCGAAATATTGGTTATTGGGCAGGCGCTGCGCCATCCACTGGTGGCCGCTGCCGGTTTCCAGGTACCAGATCTCGTTATCGTCGACGACGGCAACGCCAAAGCCTTCGCCCGCACCGACGGTTTCAACAATATGTCCCAGCAGCGCAACGGCGTCACGTGCGGTTTTGCTCTGCGACAGCAGAATATCCGGGATATCGTCTTCAGTGATCCCTTTATCCTCAACGTACGGGTCGGCGGCCAGCGCTTTTGGTGAAGCAAAAATAGATTCTGTTCCACTCACACCGACGCCCAGTTCGTTAAATCCGGTCGCGCCGTGCAGTTGAGTTTTCCAGTTTGGGACGGTGGTATAACGCAGAGAGTTTTTCGGCAGTGGCCATGTAAAATCATTCGCGCCATTATGTGCTTTGGTGCTGTATAAAAGTAAACATTACGTATCCCTCATATGTACGCCAAAAATACACCGGAAACATACCGTTTCCTGAAATGCGATAACGTCTGAATGCTCAGACATGTCTCGCGAGAGAGATAAACGCCCCTGCCCACGTCTTCTCCAAATATTCATGCGTAGGTTGAAGTCTTCTGGACAAAATAAAACGTCCATTTCGCTTAATTATTACGCAACGAATATCCTGATATTCAGGATGTTTCCTGATTCGCGGTGAAGAATAGAATGGCTTATTAGTGGATTCAGTGACCTGTGTCGCGTAAGTTAATGATGACAAAAGTGAATCCCGTGGCAGCACCGTGCTTTTTGTTTCCGGATATGACGTTACCTTTTGCGGCAATACAGCGAGGGAACATTGGAACTGGCGAAAATCCATGCGCCCTTATACTCCTCCATGACCAGGCTCAGGCTGCGTCCGGTCTGCCGATAAAACCCGGGCAACGTATTGTTGATATCCGCTTCATCGGCCGTGTCGGCGAAGGTTTTGACGACTTGCATGGCCTGTAACACCCGCGCATCACGCTGTTGGGTGTAGCTGAAATAGATGTTCCTGCTGATGTCTGAGGTATTACGCCCATACAGTTTACCGGTAATTGTTGATAATCCTTCCTGGTTGTACATCCGAAATGAAACCGTACCGGCAAAGCGGTTGCTGCCAATATTCCATTCAACGTTCCCAACGCAATTCAGCGGCTTTTCGGCATAGCGCGAATACCATAGCCAACTGCCCGAACCGAGCAAGGTAACCAGGCCAATAGTGAGCAAGATTATGTGGCGTGTTTTTTTCATTGCCCGCGCATCCAGTAATAATGGGTAGTACAAAATGCGTGGGCATCAATCCGCGCATCTTTATCGCATACAAATGCCACCATCCTTTCTGCTTTGAGGTAGCCGGATAGAAACACGTGTTTGTTGTTTTCACAGAGAAAAGGATGAAGTTGCATCAGACTGAAATAGCCATGCTGGTCGTACTCATTCGGAGAGTAATAAATTTTGCAGTTTTGCCGCGAAGGGATCTGCATGGAAACAGAGACAAACTTACTAAATGGCATAACCGGGCGAGTCTGATACCACACCAGCCAGATAACCAGAGTAGCAATAACAACACTAACGCTAAATAAAATGTTCCACCAGGAGATCTGCGTCGTTTGTTGTGGTGCGGTAAGAATTACCTTTGCAGGCGCGCGCTCCTCAATAACCGGTGACTGGGAAACGTCACTCTGAGGGTCCGTTATCACTTCTACCTGAGTGTTTTCATTCAATCTCAGCCCTCGCCGGGAAATAGTTTTCACCGTATCACGCGGTAGTCCCACTTCCGCCAGCGCATTACGTAACGTCAGAATTGCCTGGTAGAACGTGTTGGTGCTGGTGACATTATTTCTCTCTCCCCAACCCACTATCATCAACGTGTTCTGGGAAACAATGTCACTTGCGTGAGTAATTAAATAGAGAAAACAGAGCGAAGCTGGGAGCTGGAGTTGTATTGTGCGCCCGGTCTGACGATTGACCAGACTTTTGCTATCAGGATTAAATTCGACCAACTGATTGATAAGATACAATTGCCCAGCCCTCAGTAACCAAAACGTATCACAGCGTGTCCTTGTACACCCCTTAAATTTTACATCCAAATCGATAAGACGCCTCACTCTTTGTACATGATCTAAGATAAGAATTTCACTTAGGGGGTAAAAATCCTTCAAATACAATATGTTATTAACTTAATTTCTTAGGTGGGAATTAGCTAATGTTAAATAATGAGAATTCATTACAGTTTTATCTGGGTTATCATTATATTTATCCACAGAGCAACAAGGGTGATTGAGTTATCTGAATTGTGTAATTAACGAGTAACCTTTACAGCGGTTATTTTTTAGCAAATAGTGCTTTTTTAAGATTTATCCTAGGGTTTTAATTTATGCATAAAATTCCTAATGCCCAGATTGTTATTCTGAGATAAAACACAAAAAAACTTAGCGGTATGGCATTGCTTACCGTACGTACATATTATCGCATCAAGAGTTTATTACATTTTTTTAGGGTTGCTGTTATTAACTGACAAGGAATGTCATACGTGTCGGATTGACACATTTATTTACCGATGAAATATTTATGGAAAAATAACAGGAGTCATTTTTTATGAACAGATCCCCATCACAGAGTATTCGTTGCATAAGCTGTGAATTATCCTGTCAATTATTTCCGGATACTGCGGTACGCGCCAGCTACTGTCACCGTGCCGCTTTTGCGATCTGGCCTGAGGGAAACGGTTTTTTACAACGAGGCGTTATTGAAAAACTTTTGCTTAATAATCAAAACCATTTATCCCGCGGGTTTATTTTTGTGGATTTCTCCTTCCCCAACCTGCGCCTGTTCGCTGACCCGAAATGGGTTGACCGTCTGGCGTATAGCGGTATGCATATTGTTTTGATTGCGGACCGGAACCTGGCGCCGTTAGCCAATTACTGGCTGTCGAAAAGCAATAAAATACAAGGCATTATATATTCTGATGATGATGATGACGTACAGCATCAGAAGATGAGACGATTATTTACGGGTCATCTCGCTAACAGTAAACGAGGGCGCACACTCAACTATACAGAAATGATATTACTGAAGCGATTTGTCTCAGGAAAAAGTATTCAGCAAATTACCCAGATAGATAATATTGATATTAAGAAAATATACGTCTATAAGCTCCGGCTTGAAGATAAGTTGGGCCATAGTATTCATCAAATACTATCGAATATTTTATAACGCATTTCTGATTTTTATTATTTCACATCCTTGCGATGTGGTGGACGCTCTACGCCTGATAGCAGGAGGCTAATATGCCAAATCCCAAATCTTACTCTCGTATTGCCATCGCGGTTTCAGCCGCATTAACGTCTATGGTATTTTCAGCCCATGCAGCCTGGGTTGATGTTGATAGTCTTCCTTCCAGCGGTCTGGTTAGCAGTCTGCCCCCGGAATTGCAGGCAATAATCCCTGCGCAGGCCAATGCCAATTTCGCTAAAACCAGCGCCATGCCAAATTATGTTTATCAGTGGAGTGCGGGCACCATTCCTGTTTATGGTAATGGATTAACGTTAAATGGACCCGGTGCTGAAGCTTTTGAGCACTCTGTTACTGTTATTCAGAACAGCGCGACGGGTAGTCCGGGCGTTATTTTTGGTGACGACCTGACGATCCGCACCCAGTCAAAGAATGCCGCCAATAATGGTAAAGATGTTGACGGTATCCGCACGCATGGGGCCAATACGCCGGATAACCCGGTCTTTATCATCACCGGGGATCGCACCAGTATTTATGTAGACGGTCAGGATGGTGACGGTATTAACGCCGGTTATAACGCAATAGGCCAGGGCTGGATAGGCTCGGCTAATATCTACGTCGGTGATGATCTGTACATCAAAACGACGGGTAACCAGGGGCGTGGTATCACCGCCAATGCCATGCGAGATGCGACGCTTGCCAAAAATACGATTGTCGTTGGCGATCGTGCGCATATTGTGACGACCGGCGACGGCTCTGAAGGTCTTCGCTCCGGGCAGAACGGTTCCTCAATCCTGCTTGGCAATGACGCTACCATCGAGACGTCTGGCGCCTCCTCAACGGGCATTTATGCCGCCACATCTTCTAAAACGGAACTGGGTAATAACGCCACTATTACGGTTAACGGCGCGAGCGCGCATGCGGTCTATTCCACCAACGCGACCGTGAACCTGGGCGATAACGCGACCATTAGCGTGAACAGTTCTGGAAAAGCGGCTTCATACAGCAAAGCGCCACGCGGCCTGTTTGCGATTTCACGCGGGGCGATAAATCTGGCCGGTGGCGCCGCGATTACTATGGTGGGCGACCACAGTACTGAAAGCTATGCCATCAGCACCGAAACGGGCGGCACCGTAGACGGATCCGCCGGTGGACGCTTCCTTATCGACGGCGATCTTCATGCTGCCGGAGGGACAAACGCGACCAGCAGTCTGCCCCAGCAAAACAGTACGATTAAGCTCAACATGACCGATAATTCGTTATGGAACGGGGCGTCTTATATCACCAGCGCGACCGCCGGGACGGGGGTCATCTCGCTGCAAATGAGCGATGCGACCTGGAATATGACCAACAGCTCAACGCTGACCGACCTGACGCTGAACAGTGGGGCAGTGGTTAACTTTGGCCATGCTGACGGCGAACCGTGGCAGACGCTTACAATTAACGAAGACTTTACCGGGAATGGCGGCAAACTGGTTTTCAATACCGTTCTGAATGACGATGCCTCCGAAACCAATAAGTTGACAGTGTTCGGCAACACAGCGGGTAATGCCTTTGTGGCGGTGAACAACATTGGCGGTACCGGGGCGCAGACCGTTGAAGGCATTGAGATAATCGAGGTTGCTGGCAACTCTGACGGCACATTTGAGAAAGCGAGCCGTATTGTCGCCGGGGCGTACGACTATAACGTAGTGCAGAAGGGCAGCAACTGGTATCTGACCAGCTTCATTCCTGCTCCGCCCGATCCGGTGGACCCTGTTGACCCTGATCCCGTAGACCCGGACCCGGTTGATCCGATTATCCCTGATCCGGTCGACCCGGACCCGATCGATCCTGTGGACCCGGTTATTCCTGAGCCGGAAGAGCCTCATGTTCCGCCGGTCACGGAGCAACAGTATCGTCCGGAAGCCGGCAGTTATCTGGCGAACAACTATGCCGCTAACACACTGTTCATGACCCGACTGCACGATCGTCTGGGTGAAACGCAGTACGTCGACATGCTGACGGGCGAGAAAAAAGTGACCAGTCTGTGGATGCGTAACGTTGGCGCGCATACCCGCTTCAAAGACGGTAGCGGGCAGTTGAAAACCCAAAGCAACAGCTACGTCTTACAGTTAGGCGGCGATCTGGCGCAATGGAGTAGCGATGGCCTCGACCGCTGGCATATTGGCGCGATGGCAGGTTATGCCAACAGCCAGAACCGCACGCAGTCCAGCCTGACCGGCTACCACTCTCGTGGTCAGGTCACCGGTTACAGCGTGGGGCTGTACGGCACCTGGTATGCCAATGACGCAGACAAGACCGGCACCTATGTAGATACCTGGGCGCTGTACAACTGGTTTGATAACAAAGTGATGGGTCAGGAGCAGGCGACAGAGAAATATAAATCCAGCGGTATCACCGCCTCGGTCGAAGCCGGTTACAGCTTTAAACTGGGCGAAAGCGAGCGCAATAGCTACTGGCTGCAACCGAAAGCGCAGGTGGTGTGGATGGACGTTCAGGCCGACAGCCATCGCGAAGCGAACGGGACCCGCGTGAAGGATGACACCGATGGCAACCTGATGACTCGTCTGGGCGTGAAAGCCTTTATCAACGGCCATAACGCCATCGATGACGGTAAATCTCGCGAGTTCCAGCCGTTTGTCGAAGCCAACTGGATACATAACACGCAGACTGCCAGCGTGAAGATGGACGATGTGAGAAACGACATGCGCGGCACGAAGAACATCGGCGAGCTGAAAGTGGGTGTTGAAGGTCAAATTACTCCGCGCCTCAACGTATGGAGCAACGTGGCCCAACAGGTTGGCGACAAAGGCTACAGCGATACCCGCGGTATGCTCGGCGTGAAATATAATTTCTAATCTAATGCAGTAATGGAAAAGCCGCTGATTAACCGATCGGCGGCTTTTTTTTGGAAGCGGTAGGTTGGATAAATGGCATCCGTCAATAAGGCTCAGTCATAAAGCCATTTACCTGCTTTTGCAGACTCTGCCAGCATGCGGAGGGTTAATGCCTGTGGCTCATCGTCATCTCTGCTACAGGTAAAAATTGCATAAAGTATGAATGTCTCAATAGGCCAATATTTATAGAAATCGAAATTGGCGCAATCAACATTGAAAGTTGCAAAGTAAGCATCCATGATGTGTGCGCCCGTTTCACTGGCCCACACATAATCTCCTGTTGAAAGACTTGTGTCGAGGGTGACTGGCCAACGCTTTTTAAAGAATAAGCTGGGTTTATTAAATGTCTCATCGTACCAGGCGATGACATCATTATCACTTACCATAGCTTATCTTTACCTCTGGCTATAGTGTTGTATTTAATTGTGGCTTTGTATGAAATCGCAGTCACGTCATAAGCCATTATGACAATCCCCAATATTGGGATCCATCTTCCAACAAAAGCGCCCAGATTTGTTACATATGCAAATTTTAATCGTCTTATACTTCCTGTAGTTAGGGTGGGTAAACGTCTGGTTTCTATATTTAACCAGTGTCGTAGCTGAGAGCTCAGTGGTGATGTGCCTGCTGTTGCCCCTATCGGCTTACCTCTGGTTGCGATCGTAGGTTGACCAAGTAAAATTAGACCCAAGGTCATGTAATCATTTACGCCAAATTGTTTACTTGTTTCATCCAGGAAAATCCAGAAAAGAAGTTCTCCTGCTGAAAGATTAGCAAACCCTCTGTAAAAATATGTACCGTTAAGCTCTTCGATAGTGTCCATATGATTTCACTTATTCGGTTATGCGTTCATTCCAGGCATCCGAATATTGGATGTTACCATCGAGATAATGCCAAGTAATTTTATCGTAACGCAGCTGTACTTGTTCTCTATGACCAACATTGATGACAGTTTTAGTGTCATGCATCATCGGTGTTACGGATACAACTTTAACCCCTTCGAGGAGCATGTTGTAGTACTCTGCTTCCTGACCTGCATTATTGATCTCGTACCACCTAAATTCTGCCGATTGCAAGCTTTGCCCTGTGGCAACGGCTTTAAAAAGATAAGGTGAAGCGCTATCGAATTCCTTCTCAAAAATCAGTGCGCCGTGCACACGTGTGCCAGTAAGCTTTCCTGTATTGCCATCCGTTGGGATGTAAAGGTTATGGCTAAACGATGTCACCTCGATTGAGTGTTCGCGATTGGTTACATCAACAGAACCCTTTATAAGTAAGCCACCATCGTCTTTGAGCCAGAGATAAGCAGGAATTGCCATTTTAATAATCCATTTTGTTGAGAAAATAATATATGAGGGTTTTTACGATTGGTTTGCAATAGTGAAGGTGTTAATAATAGAGAAAAAATAAATAAATCATTCCACGGCTGAATTTAAAATATCTATATATAAGCAGGATGATTTATTATGGAAGATTAATTCATTTTGAAAGTATTCCAGATAAGCGCCATCCGGCAAATAAGGTGGTGGGCTACAAACGTTGTCCCAGATGTTTTGTTGGTACTCGGCTTTGGTGTAAGACTGCCAGTACAACAATATTTGTGTCTTGTGCACTGTAGTAAATCATATGGCTAACATAAGGAAAGCTGTAAATATCTTCACCAAAATCATCAATTCGATGATGACCCATGCCTGGCATTTCAGCTAACTGAGAGAGAACGACCTGTAATTTTCTAAGATAATCCCTGGACTGTTTAGCGCCCCAATTTCTTGATGTGTAATCACGGATTTCAATAATATCGTGCTGTGCTTCTCCAGTAAGTTTGTAACTCACTTTTTATCCTTTGTGTTGATCCATCAACGCATCAAAAAAAGCATCACCATCAACAATATTGCCCAAATGAATATCGTTTTGAGCATGCTGAATTTTGGCCTTCAGTAACTGGAGCTTCATGGCTTCCATTTGTTCATAGTCTTCAATGGAAACAACAACTGCAACAGGCTTACCGTTACGATTAATTTGCACAGGCTCTCGCTGCGCTTTAAGTAGCATATCGCCAAACTGGGTTTTGGCTTCATTTGCCGTAAGAGTATGCATATTGTCACCATTTCGCATGAATCGTTCGATTCGTTCAGTATAGTCGATATCTTTCTGGTGGTCACTATGAGGTGGGTGGTCAGACAGAGGGTATTGTGAAAGTAGGCCGGATACGCGTCAGCGCCATCCGGCACCAGGTGAACCTGTAAGTACCGCTTGCAGGTTCAGCCGTATTTCACTGGAGAGTCGCCAGTGTGCTCTCGATTCTGTTCAGCTTCTGACTGGCCTCTTTCAGTTCATCCTGCAACCGTTGTTCCTGCTCGCCATAGACCATCAGGACGATACAGCCATTCATCACTTTTACGGTAATCTGTTGGCCGGTATCAAACCCCGCGTCGCGTAGCCACTTGCCGGAAAGAATAATTTTTGGCGTGGATTTGTCGAAAACATTCGGGCGATATCCCACAATTACCGAACGTTCGGTTCCGGATTGGTCGGTGTCTGAGGTAGAATGCGAATTAGCCATAATCAACTCCTTGATAGTTGGTGAGGTTAGCTCTCGTCGGGTACTGCGAATACCGGGCGAGGGCGTTTATAAGTCAGGTCGGCAGAAAAAAAGGTACGTACCTGATTGGTGATATCTTGCGCTTCTAGGTACGTACATGTCAACAGCTAAACGTGATCCAAATCAGTCTAAATCTGGAAAAGCACCAACTTTTCAGATTCGTATCACGCCTGAGTTAAAGGCGCAGTTCGAGGCTGCTGCAAAAGCAGAGGGGATGAGTTTGGGGAATTGGCTCAAAACTTTGGGGAGAAAGGAATTAAAAAGGCTTGGAATAGATATGAGTGAAGGAACTAAGTGATAGGCCCATACAATTAGGGCCTTAAGATTTTATTCGCCTTTAGTAATTTTGGGGTTTATCCAATTCCATTTTATATTTGCAATTTCTTCTTTTTTCTCAATATGTGCATTTAAAAATTCGGACAAACTTTTACTGTTAAATTTTAATAAATCAATTTCTGTTTGGTTTAACGTAAAGCTAAAGGTGTTTCCCTCAAAGCTAAATTTATCGGGGGACTTAGCTTTTAGCTTAACAATATATTTCCCCTTCTTCCACCAAAAATAATTCTCTCGATAAGTAAGAACATTATGTAATTGAGATGATTTGAGAGCTTCGGCAACGACATCAGTGGTATCTCTACTGGCTAAAAAGCTAACATGTGAGTTTAATTCATTAATTAATATTGAATCTTGCTCATGATATTTTGGCTCTTGAAATTTTATGAATTTTTCTGTAAGTAAATCTTGAAATAATTTCAATGCAATCGGAGGTTGTTCTTTTGAAATGACTTGCTTGTTTCCATTCTGATCAATTATTTCGCTATGAATCTCAGTAATTCCCGCCCATTTCAAAAAGTGTAAATCACCATCGGAATGCCTGATTTCGAGAGATATGTCTTCTAACAAAAGAGATTTTTTTTCCGCCAATACGCCCATTCTAATATTGAGGATTGGCCCTAAAGAAGTGTAACTTATCTCAGCTGTATTATTGAAAAATACTCTAAGTTTAGGCTTTGTTATGTACTTATAGAATACATTAATGAGTTGAGGAAGCCATGCAGCCGCGCCAATGTATGCAGCAATCTCGCCAGGAGTCATATACCCTCATCTATGATTTAGAAAATATATATCAAAATGTCACAAAATTTTTAGTTTTTCCAGAGTAATTAATTTAATGATGTTATTAATTCTGTGAAAAGTAAAAACAATTAGCGTGATTTTTTAATAAATTTTGGCGGAAGATCACAGGAGTTCGTATTGATTCATAAACTAATGTTTTATATTGTTATTTTTTCTTGATTCTGATGTACTTATACACATTGCTATACACATGTGCTGTGGCACAGTGTATAGCAATGTAACTCCGGCTCAATCCAACTTGGTCACTACTTCATTCATTGTATAGTGCACAAATTGCTTTCCTAGTTCGGTCAGTACATAAGATTTTGTGTTCTCGAAAGCAGACTCAAGCGTTGATGTGCCTCGCTTGGCTTGCGGAGCATGCCTTTGTTTTAAGAACTGACCATCTTCTGTGGTATTACGTGCTTGCCTAATCACTCCACCTGTTGACAGATCTCTAATTAACATTTTGTAGAGATCAGCCTCAGCCGAATCTTCGCGCGGAATTATTTCATGCAATTCCATCCATATTTCATAACGGGTTACGCCAGGATTTTGATAAATAATCCTGATAACCTGAAAATGAACTTCGTGATAAATGTTAAGCCAATCTATAAATAAACGAATAATATCATCAGAACATATTTTAGAACTGACAGCATTAGTTATCATATTAGATACTAGTTGTCTTTTTTCTTGTGTATCAGCATCATTCCATACTCGGAAACTTTTGCGAACTAAATCTAGATACTCCTCAGACTCAAGTCTTTCGTTGATATCCTCGCCTAGTTGTTCAAATCTCTTTGCTATAACATTTAAAGTTGAATTTAAATTTTCTAGTTTTTTATGATGTTCTTCAAGCCACTTTGTTTGTAATGAGTTTAATTTTATATTGCCTTCTTCGCTTTTAAAATTTGCAATAGCACCTAAAAAACCTCCAATCCAAGGTATGCTCCCTAATGCTGCAAGAGCGAACTGTTCTGCTAATCTTTTCTTATTAGAAGGGTTTAAACTATCTATTTCATTTCTAAAATCAATAATATCAAAATTATCATCATCCATTTGAATGATTCCTTTTATGTCGCATGATAATAATTAAAATATATGCTTGTTTAACATAAGGATGAATCGATTATTGAGATTTCTATCAAGGATTAACATTTTAGTTACTATGGGCACGCAGTGCTTTCCATTCAAGCACTAGTTTCGACTATGGTTACAAAAAGTTTTTTTGCATTTAACTGTTCACACTGTTCACCTTGGTTATTTATCATTTTATATCATGTGGTTAGGTGGTGATGAGTTGGTGAAGAGTGAACAGTCGACTCTTCACCTTTGTGATTTTTGCTCGTTCTGGATCTGTCCGGTCGGGCGATGCGCGGGGTGATAAAAAGTTTTTTCAGGTTTTACTGTTCACACTGTTCACCTCTGGTTTTTTATCAATGATTTCATGGTGATACAGGGTGGATATACGGTGAAGGGTGAACAGTGGATTGTTCACCTTGTGGCAATGGCCAGAAAGGAAAAGACCGGCTGTTGCCGGTCTGAGTGAGGTTATGTTGCTGCGGGTTCGTCGCACTTCGGCAGCCAGTCGCCGTAGCTTTCCTCTTTCAGCGACAGATTGGTTTGTATCCCCTGCTTGGTGTGCCGCTTCTCATAATTCAGGCCGAACTCTTTCAGCATCATGGGCAGCCCCAGCCCGAACATTTTCAGGCTGAGCACGTTCCTGTATCCGTTAGCCTCCATATAGGCCAGATACGCGTGATAAAGATATTTACGGTAATTACGCGGGATAATACTGGCATTACCCATAAACATCCCGTTGGTCTGCGGGAGCATTTCCAGATAGCCGCAAAAATCAAACGTCGGGTCAGCATCGCGCTTGATGCTGAGTGCCTCGTCGGAGTTCTGCTGCGACTGGAGCAGTGCGCGGGCGGTCATCGGGTCGCTGAATTTCTGCATAAGCTGGCGCACAATGACGGCCAGCTCGCGTGCAATTTTATCCCTGAGCTGCGGGTCGCGTTCTTCCGGCGCAATCTGCTCCGGGAAGTGAATAATCACCCGGCGACGTGACACCCCGCCGCTGCGGTCGGTGAAGCGCATGGGATTATTGTTCACGGCCAGAATCACTGCCGGAATATGTGTTGAGTACGGGTTCTGGTATTTCGGGTCAACTGAGACCGCATCGCCGCCGGTGATGGCCTTAAGCCCTGCGCCGTCGCCGCTCCATTTTTCCTGGTCTGGCAGACGGATTAGCGAGAAGCCAATCAGGGATGCACGTTTGCGCGGGTCTTCCAGTGTGTCGATATCGGCTGACGTGGCATTATCTTCCCCGGCAAGCAGGGTCGCGATTTCAGCCAGAATACTTTTGCCACTCCCGCCGGGACCGGTGACTTCGAGAAAGAGCTGCCAGTCGTAACGGTTCGCCAGCACCATAAACAGCGCAGCCAGAATCACGTCGCGTTTTTGTGGACTTTTACCGGCCGCACGGTCGAGCCAGCGCCAGAAGTTCGGCGCGTGCGTCTCCAGCGTTTCCCCTTCCACCGGCGGGGTAAAATCCACGTCGCACAGCGTGCGCAGCCAGTGCGATTTGTGGTGCGGGCTGAATACGCCGCTTTGGGTATCGAGTACCCCGTTGCGAAAACCAATCAGACGGCGCGCCGGTGTATCCTGCTGCGGAATAATCAGTTTCAGGGTCTCCACCACCGAGGCAATTTTCCCGGATGAGAACGGGGCGCGTAAGCGCTGGAATAAATCAGCCACATTCCGTGAAAAAGTGGCGGCAGGGATATTTTTCCAGATGCCGTTTTCATAGCGGGACAGGAGCTGGCCGTTTGCATCCACCGCCAGCGCTTCGCCGTAATGCTCATGCACCCGCAAAGCCTTGTCGCTGGCGCTCATGGCGGTAAATTCCGCCTCACTCATGGTATCAAACGGACTTTGTGCCGGAGGCCGGATAGCGTCATAAATGGCTTTGCGCGTGGCTTCCTCGCCGTACTGTATAAACGCATCATTCCAGTCACCGAACACCGGCGGCAGGGCAACAATGCCCTCACAGGCATCTGCGGCCGCAGCGGCTTTACTCTGGCCGTCGCCGTTAAGGTCACGGTCGGCGGCGAGGACAATCTGACAGGCCGGGTGTTTATGACGGGCAAGGCTCGCCAGAGAAAGGAGGTTCACCGACGACAGTGCCACCATGACGGTTTCGCCGGTCAGGTGATGTACGGTGAGCGCGGTCGCATAGCCCTCCGCTATCCACAGGCGTTTTCCGGCCTGTTTTTTCCCTTCGATGACATGACATGCCCCTTTAACCTGGCCGCCTTTCAGAGTGCGTTTGAGACCGTCAGCATTGATAAGCTGAAGGTTAACCAGTGCGCCGGTATCGTCATACAGCGGGACAACCACATCCCCGGTGTGGAACGTCACGCCGCCGGTTTTATGCATGACGGTGAGCGTCAGACATTCCAGAGCGGGGAAACCCTTGCGGGTGAGGTAGGCGTTGCCGGTGGCCGGTCGGGTTTTCTCCATGAGCCTGACGGCCAGCGCGGTCGCCGCTTTGCGGTCGGCCTCCGTTTCAGCCTCTGCGGCCGCAATCACTTCCGGGGCAACCGGCGGCAGGTTGCCGGTCACGGCGTTTATCTTTCCGGCAGCTTCTGACGGGGTCACGCCAAATACTTTCTCTACCAGCTTAAGCCCGTCACCTGCACCGCACTGATTGCAGAACCACGTCCCGCGCCCCTCTTTATCGTCAAAGCGGAAACGGTCAGAGCCGCCGCATACCGGGCAGGACTGATGGCGGTTTTTAATCACCCTCACACCCAGTGCCGGGAGAATGTTCGGCCAGTGGCCGCACGCCTGTTTTACGGTTTCTGTTACGTTCATTTTCATGGTTATTTTCTCCCTCAGTGCAGTACCGGCGACGTGATATGACGGGCGCAAAGCTCATCCATCACGGCCAGCCCGAGAAAGGACAGCGACGGGGCGGCTTTCAGTGGTCCGGCTTCCATTAAATCTTCCAGCAGTGCACAGGCAATCTGACGGCCTTTTTCCTCGCCGTGCTGGCGCAGGTAGAAGCCCTCCAGCTCGGCGGCAATGGCGCTTTCCAGCGCGTCGAGGGTGAGGTGCGGGTAGCGGTGCTGGCGTTCGCACAGGGTCAGCCATGCACAGGCCACTGCGCGACGATACAGCGCGGCGCGTAATACGGGCGGTAATGGCTTTTTCATACGTTACCCTCCCCGGTAAGCCACTGCTGATTGCAGCGTTCGACCACGCCGTCGAGCTGGGCGGTCATGAGGTAAATCACGGAGGTGAGCTGTAACTGCTGCACCGGGTCACGACGAACGGTGGCGCAGTCCTGCACCTGCATCAGGTCGCCGACGAGCTGGCCGACGTTGCGCATATGCTCCAGACATTCGAGGTCACGGGCGGTAATGGTGGTGTGTCTCATGCGCGCACCTCCGCAACCGGCAGACGGCCAGCGAACGAGAGAACGTAATCGCGAACGAGAGAAAGACGTGCGGCGTGCTCATCACCGGCAACGGTGCGGAGCATACAGATACGGGGTTTACGGTCTGCGCGACGAACGGCGGCAAACACAAAGACAAACTGCGGGTGTGACGGGGTGAGGGTAGTAGCCATGATGGCAGCCTCCTTGAAGTAGTTTGAAAAACTACCACCGGAAACGCCAATTTCACTGGTGGCAGCCCGAACGGGGTTGGCGTAACCGGCCTTCAAGGAAACCGGCCAGCCCGAAGGCTGCCCCGCCCGGACTACCATTATCAGAAAAGGGCTCGGGTGCACGAATAAACACCACAGCCCTGAAAATGGGTGTGCCTGAGCAACGACATAAAAAAACACGCATGGCGCGTGTCGTGTCGCCTTGAAGTTATTCGGAACGCCAATTCCGGCTGCCGATTTTGCGACAGCGGGAAAACTATACCTGGAAACGGCGAAAAGAAGCAAGCCAGAAAAAGGGGCTGTTTGCTGAACGATCATCATCATGCGTCATAGCCCCGGTTACGTTCGGCAATGCGATCCGCCATCCATGCAGTGATTTCAGACTGCGCCCACGCCACATTTTTTCCGCCGAGGGAGATTTGTTTCGGGAAGGCTTCCCGGCTGATGAGGTCGTAAATGGTCGAGCGGGACAGGCCGCACAGATGCATCACTTCGGGCAGACGGATAAAGCGCTCGTGAACGGTATCAGAAACCGGCATCAGCGGTGCGGCAGGGGCAGAAGACGGGGAAGAAAAAGCGGTGTGCATCGGGCTACCTCACAAAGTCCATACAGTGCCGGTCGTGTCCGTCCGGCTTCGGGTAGCTCCTTATTATGTCTATATTTTTTCTCAGGTCATGTGAGATTTTCGGGGAAACAAACATTGACTTTTCGCTCTGGCAAACAAAGGCAAACGCTGGCAAACATATGCAAATCACTGCATTACAATGCAGCAATTTCTATTTCTTTTAGTTATATATTTTTTATTTTTAATCGAAATAAAGTCTAAATGCTATAGCCAGAGCAAAACAGGAGGGTGAACAGTGGTGAACAGACGGTGAACAGTCAGACCCTCAACTGTTCACCATTTAACTTACTGTATTAATTATATTTTTATTTGAAGTGAACAGTGGTGAATAGTTATAAGTAAAAAAATAAACGGTGAGTAAGGTTTTCCTGCGACCTTTCTCTGGCCAGCCGGTTTTTAAGGTCTGTTTGTGCCAGCATTCTGACAACGGCAATGAATCGTGTTGTTGTGCAGGAGGCGTCAGAATCATTTCAGGTTGAACACACGGAGAGCCTGAACATGAAACCCGAACTCATTATCAAAGCCATGCAGACCGTTATCAGTAAACAGGATGAAGGCGCGGAACAACGTATTGCCGGTGCGCTGGTCGCACTTAACGAAGCAAAAGACGCACACACGGCCAGCATGGGTAAACTCAGCGACATTGAGGCTTCCATTCAGCGTTGTGAGCAGGAGCGACAGACCGCCCTCAGTGAAAGTGCACAGGCCGAACAGGACTGGCGCAGCCGCTTTCGAACTCTGCGCGGCAACCTCACTCCTGAACTGAAAGCTGAACACAGTAAACGTATCGCCAGCCGCGAACTGGCTGATGAGTTCACCGGTCTGATTACCGAGCTGGAGAAAGACAAAAGCCACGCCATGCTTGGCGCATGCTCCTCCGGTACTACTTATATCAGCGCCCATGAAAAAGCGTTCACTACCTACGCCAACAGCGAGTGGAAGAAGGCGCTGGCCGGTATCAGCCCCGCACTGTTACGTGCCTTTCTGTTGCGTATACGGTCGCTGGAAATGAGCGGAGAAACCTCGCCGCGTGCGACCGTGACTCGTGAGCTGGGTGATGCCCTGAATCTGCAGTCAGCTCTGTATCATTTTGATATGGAGCAGGAGCCGGTCCTGTCCGTAACCGGCATGAATCGCCCGGTCATAACCGGGGTTGATATGGCGCTGTTAAGAAGCCCGGCCAGACGGATGAAGCTTGCCGCTGAACTGGCCGAAAAATCCCACGAACAGGCAGAGGGCTGAATCATGTTTCACTGCCCGTTCTGCAAAAAGACCGCGCACGTCCGTACCAGCCGGTATCTGTCGGAAAACGTCAAACAGCGTTATCACCAGTGTACCAATATCGAATGTTCGGCCACTTTCCGCACCATCGAGTCGGTTGACGGTGTGATACGTGCCGCACCGGAGAAAACCGACCCTGCCCCGGTGACACCACCGCCGCCGCGTAAAGTACAGGGCTGCTACAGCTCGCCGTTCCGGCATTAATCAGGAGAGAGACTCGTGACCACTGTGACCATACAGCAGGCCTTTGAGGCCTGTCAGACGAACAAAAATACCTGGCTGAAACGTAAAGCCGAACTGGCAGACCTTGAACGGGAATACCGTGAACAGCTCCTTGCCGGTGACGAACAAATTCCGCGCAGAATGCAGGATTTACGCGACATTATCGATGTGAAAAAATGGGAGATTAATCAGGCCGCCGGTAGCTATATCCGCTCACATGAGGAGGTGCAGCATATCAGCATCCGCAACCGGCTCCATGACTTTATGCAGCAGCACGGCGCGGAGCTGGCCGCCACGCTGGCACCTGAGCTGATGGGATATCACGAACAGCTTCCCGCAGTAAAACAGAGCGCCATGCAGCACTCGGTTGATTATCTGCGTGAAGCCCTGTCGGTGTGGCTGGCCGCAGGTGAAAAAATTAATTATTCCGCGCAGGACAACGACATTTTAACGGCTATCGGATTCAGGCCTGATGCGGCTTCGCGGGATGATAATCGCCTGAAATTCACCCCGGCACAGAACCTGATTTACACCCGCCGACGTGCAGAACTGGCCGCACGGTAGCACGCGAAAATTCCGCTATTTTTTCCGAAAAAAGCCATGCATCCATAAGGTGCATGGTTTTGCATGCAAATCCCCGTATTTTATTTCCCCCACCACGCCAGTACCGGCGAGGCCTGAGCCGGTTCATGCACCTGCATGAAAACTACCCTATAAAGCGGGCAGGCGTGGCGGGGAGAGCATTGCGCGCGATAATGTTTACGCTACATAGCATTTATCGCTGAATCTTGTTTGGTGTAGTCCATTGTTTGTGATGTTGCTTGCTGGCTCTTTTCCGCGCTTAGCATGGCCTGCGCTTCAGCAGTTTCCTGAACCTGCACTTCAGCAGTTTCCTGAGCCTGTACTTCAGCAGTTTCCTGAGCTTGTACTTCAGCTTCAGCTTCTTTGGTTTGGCTATCTTCATCAACGAGCGTTATGTTGATGGCCTCCTCTTTCCCAAATAATAAATCATATAATTCTTTAAATTCATCAGTTTTTCTGAATTGTAAGAATAAAGGCCATTGATCAATATCTTCTTTTTGAAGGTCGCCCATGTCATAGGATTTTTTCATATATGCAGCGGCAGTTTTATAATCCTCTCTTAATATTTTTTCTGCCATTTTGAAAGCAGGGTCGCAGGCTGTCCAGTCATACTCGTCTAATAATCTATCCGAAGCCTTTTTATTGCCATTTTCCTTCAGGGCGATGCAGTAATTTATAAGGGCTGTTCGTTTTACCACTTCTCCTATAGAGTTAAATGATTTCGATAGAAATAAAGGTGAAATAGCGATAACAAGTTCATATTTGCCTCTGTCTAGAGTCTCGTATGAAATGTCGTGAATGCTCTTTTCAATATGTTTTCTGTCTTCTTTGAAGATTTTGTTCCACAGTACATGTGTAAGTTTGATCGCCATCTCGGAAAAGATATTTATAGCTTTAAATATGTAATCATTTGATGCGTATAATTTTTTTCCAACAGTTATGTTATCGAGTTGAACATTGTTTTCAGTGCATACTTTAATGTATTGCGAAGATACTATTCCTTTGCAATGTACAAAAAGATTTCTTCTTTCAGTTATTTCTATGAATGATGGGAGGATGTCTAAGCCCTTAGTTAGTTCGATATTGAATTTTTTTCTAGGGTATGTATTTGTTCTAAATGGCTATTTCTTAATATTGATTCAATATCTTTTTCGATTACATGTTCTTTGAGAGCGTCAATGCTTCCAAACTCAATTATTTCCTTAAAAGAGAATTCTTTACCGAAACCATGAACACTTTCTGGCTTGCTATTATATATTTCTCTTATTAAATCACCTAAAAAAGCGTCATATTCGCTAACAATAGCAACTAAAAGATTATTTGGGATAACAAGAGACAATTTTATTGATTTATCTCTCTCTTTCTTTATTCGTTTAAATTGGTAAGATTCACTTCGGTGTATTGAAAATCTTATAATTTTACCGTCTTCATTCCGCTCAATATCCTTAGCATTTGTCTCAATAAAATCATCGCAATTTTTATTATTTTTATAGTACTCATCACGTAAATTTTTTCTTAATGATGGTAATGCGTCTTCAATACTTTCTAGCGTTTCTAGAAAATATTGCAGTTTACCTTTTAATGCGATGCAACTCATCAAAAACCTCCAGGGTATAGAAAATCACTATATGATTGAATCATAACTCTTCTTTGCTCTAAATATTGAGCATGATTATATATGCCACGAATACTGTTTTTATCTACATGTGCCAATTGCATTTCAATCCATGAGCTATCGAAACCTTGTTCATGCAAAATTGTCGACATTGTATGTCTGAAACCGTGACCTGTAGCACGTCCTTTGTAACCAAGTAACTCAATCACTTGAGATACGCTTTCTTTTGAAATTGGTTTGCTACGATTGTTCCTGCCAATAAATATGTAGGGGTAATGGCCGGTGATAGGTTTGAGTTGTTCGAAGATGTCAACTACCTGAGTAGACAAAGGAACAATGTGTGGCCTACGCATTTTCATCCTCTCTGCTGGTATCTCCCATATACCTTTTTCGAGGTCTGCTTCTTCTCACGTAGCAAAGCGCATCTCCTGCGTTCTTACACCAGTCAGCATGACTATCTTCGTAGCATTTTTGGTGATGATGCTACCGGTATACGCTTCGAGATCCCGAATAAAATGAGGCAATTCTTCGGCAGATAGAAATGGATGATGTTTTTGGTTAGGAACAGCCAGAGCGATGGCTAAATCAGGCGCAGGATTGTATTCAGCGCGGCCAGTTATGATTGCGTAGCGATAAACCTCACCGCACCTCTGACGCACCTTACGTGTTTTCTCTAGTGCCCCACGCTTCTCTATCCGTCGCAATACTTCAAGCAATTCTAAAGGTTTGATTTCACTGATAGGGCGTTTACCAATGAATGGGAACACATCTTGCTCAAATGTTTTAATGATTTCTTCGCGGTAGGCCAGTGTCCAGCGATCGGCTTTATTGGAATGCCACTCCCGACATATAGCTTCGAATGAGTTTTCTGTTGAGAGATGCTGTGCCAGTTTTTGGGCTTTACGTTCTTCTACTGGGTCTATGCCGTTTGCTACCTGCTTACGAGCTGTATCGCGTTTCTCACGTGCTTCTGCGAGGCTCACAAGGTCGTAGCTGCCAAATGACATTAACCGCGCTTTCCCGGCAAAGCGGAAACGAAAACGCCAGCCCTTCGAGCCATCGGGATTGATAAGCAATGACAGGCCTTGCCCGTCGTTCAATGTGTATGGCTTGTCTTGGGGCTTTGCTCGTTTGATTTGTATATCTGTAAGTGCCATGTGTATAAGCCAAAAACGTGTATAAAAAATCTATACACATGTCCAGCCACCTCACCGGAGATGACGATCTTCCGCGCCTCGATTGCTACATGGAGGCGGGGCGCATTATAGCTACTTCCTCGGGTTTCCACACCCCCTCACTCACTTTTTTAACTTCCGTTTCTCCATACCATGACCCGTTTCAAATAAATCCTCGCAAAATCCATTACTTACACTTGGACACATTTTTAGACGCTACCCTGATCACAGAAAACAAGAATCGTAATTTGATAACGAGATATCGCAATACCCGTGCTCACAGGGATGGTTTACAAGAACTGTAACCGGTACCAGTGCGTGTGAAAGTGCAAACAAGGATGCGTAATGAAAAGTGAGATTCTGTCTGTTAAGGAGAAGATTGGCTACGGCATGGGCGATGCCGCCAGCCACATCATCTTCGATAATGTCATGTTATATATGATGTTCTTTTATACCGATATCTTTGGTATCCCCGCCGGATTTGTCGGCACCATGTTCTTACTGGCCCGCGCGTTGGATGCCATCTCAGACCCTTGCATGGGGCTGCTTGCTGACCGAACCCGTTCACGCTGGGGGAAATTTCGTCCGTGGGTGCTGTTTGGCGCGCTGCCGTTTGGTCTGGTTTGTGTGCTTGCCTACAGCACGCCGGACTTCAGCCTGCACGGCAAAATGATTTATGCCGTCATCACCTACACGCTGCTAACCCTGCTTTATACCGTGGTCAATATCCCTTATTGCGCGTTGGGCGGCGTGATCACCAATGACCCGACGCAGCGCATCTCCCTGCAATCGTGGCGCTTTGTGCTGGCAACGGCGGGCGGCATGCTCTCCACCGTCCTGATGATGCCGCTGGTAAAGCTGATTGGCGGCGAAAACAAGGCGCTGGGCTTCCAGGGGGGAATCGCAGTGCTCTCGGTTGTGGCGTTCCTGATGCTCGCATTCTGCTTTTTCACCACCAAAGAACGTGTTGAAGCGCCGCCAACCAACAATTCAATGCGTGAAGACCTGCGTGATATCTGGCAGAACGACCAGTGGCGCATTGTCGGCTTGCTCACCATCCTCAACATTATGGCGGTCTGCATTCGCGGCGGTGCGATGATGTATTACGTCACCTGGATTTTGGGCACACCGGAAGTATTTGTCGCTTTCCTTACCACCTATTGCGTCGGCAATCTGATTGGCTCTGCGCTGGCAAAACCGCTGACTGACTGGAAATGCAAAGTCAGCGTTTTCTGGTGGACGAATGCCCTGCTGGCCGTCATCAGCGTGGCGATGTTCTTCGTGCCGATGCACGCCAACATCACCATGTTCGTCTTTATCTTCGTGATTGGCGTCCTGCATCAGCTCGTAACGCCAATCCAGTGGGTAATGATGTCCGACACCGTTGATTACGGCGAGTGGTGTAACGGCAAACGTCTGACGGGCATCAGTTTTGCAGGAACATTGTTCGTGCTCAAGCTGGGTCTGGCGCTTGGCGGGGCGCTGATTGGCTGGATGCTGGCAGGCGGTGGCTACGATGCCGCGGCGAAAACGCAAAACAGCGCCACCATCACCATCATCATTGCATTGTTCACCCTTATTCCGGCTATTTGCTACCTGCTGAGTGCCGTGATTGCCAAACGCTTCTACACCCTGAAAACACCGTATCTGACTGAAATTATGCGTCAGCTGGCGCAGGGTGCGCACCGTAATCAGCAAGATTTTACGACGAAAGAATTACAGAACTAAGGAACCGATTATGAAAATTAGCGACGGAAACTGGCTGATTCAGCCTGGCCTGAATGTGATTAACCCTGTCCAGGTGTTCGAGGTTGAACAGCAAGGTAATGAGATGCTGGTCTACGTTGCGCCGCGTGACGTACGTGAACGGACCTGGCAACTCGATACCCCGTTGTTCACGCTGCGCCTTTTTTCGCCGCAGGAAGGCGTGGTGGGTATCCGGATGGAACACTTCCAGGGCGCGTTGGATACCGGTCCGCATTACCCGCTGAACGTGCAGCAGGACGTAAACGTTGAGATGCAGAACACCGCTGAGTTCGCTGAGCTGAAGAGCGGTAATTTAAGCGTTCGCGTCACCAAAGGCGAGTTCTGGTCGCTGGATTTCCTGCGTAACGGTGAACGCATTACCGGCAGCCAGTTGAAAAACAACGGTTATGTACAGGACGCCAGCAGCGGACGCAATTACATGTTCGAGCGCCTGGATCTGGGCGTCGGTGAAACGGTGTACGGGCTGGGCGAGCGCTTTACCGCGTTGGTGCGTAATGGGCAGACGGTAGAGACCTGGAACCGCGATGGCGGCACCAGTACCGAGCAGTCTTACAAGAACATCCCGTTCTATATCACCAACCGTGGCTACGGCGTGCTGGTGAACCATCCGCAGTGCGTATCGTTTGAAATTGGCTCTGAGAAAGTATCGAAAGTGCAGTTCAGCGTCGAAAGCGAGTATCTGGAATATTTCGTCATCGACGGCCCGACGCCGAAAGCGGTGCTGGATCGCTATACCCGCTTTACCGGTCGTCCAGCACTACCGCCCGCCTGGTCGTTCGGCCTGTGGCTGACCACCTCGTTTACCACCAACTATGACGAAGCGACGGTGAACAGCTTTATCGACGGCATGTCCGAGCGCAATCTACCGCTGCACGTTTTCCACTTTGACTGCTTCTGGATGAAGGCTTTCCAGTGGTGTGACTTCGAGTGGGACCCGGTGACCTTCCCGGACCCGAAAGGCATGATTCAACGCCTGAAAGCGAAAGGGCTGAAGGTCTGCGTATGGATCAATCCGTACATCGGTCAGAAATCACCTGTTTTCAAGGAGCTGAAAGAGAAAGGTTATCTGCTCAAACGCCCGGACGGTTCCCTGTGGCAGTGGGATAAATGGCAGCCGGGGCTGGCAATTTACGACTTCACCAACCCGCAAGCCTGCGAATGGTATGCCAACAAGCTGAAAGGTCTGGTGGAGATGGGCGTGGACTGCTTCAAAACTGATTTCGGTGAACGCATTCCAACGGATGTGCAGTGGTTTGATGGCTCAGACCCGCAGAAAATGCACAACCATTATGCATACATCTACAACGAACTGGTGTGGAACGTGCTGAAAGAGACCGTCGGAGAAGAAGAGGCGGTGCTGTTCGCCCGTTCCGCCTCCGTGGGCGCGCAGCAGTTTCCGGTGCACTGGGGCGGGGACTGCTACGCCAACTATGAATCCATGGCCGAAAGCTTGCGCGGCGGCTTATCCATTGGTCTCTCCGGCTTTGGCTTCTGGAGCCACGACATTGGCGGCTTCGAAAACACCGCCCCGGCGGACGTCTACAAGCGCTGGTGTGCATTCGGGCTGCTCTCCAGCCATAGCCGCCTGCACGGCAGCAAATCCTACCGCGTGCCATGGGCGTACGATGAGGAGTCCTGCGACGTGGTGCGCTACTTCACCGAGCAGAAATGCCGCCTGATGCCGTATTTGTATCGTCAGGCCGCGCTGGCGAACGAACACGGCACGCCGATGCTGCGCGCCATGATGCTGGAGTTCCCGGACGATCCTGCATGCGACTATCTCGATCGCCAGTATATGCTGGGTGATTCGGTAATGGTGGCGCCAGTCTTCTCCGAAGCCGGTAACGTGCAGTTTTATCTGCCGGAAGGCCGCTGGACGCATCTGTGGCACAACGACGAAGTGCAGGGCTGCCGCTGGTACAAACAGCAGCATGACTTCCTCAGTCTGCCGGTGTACGTGCGCGACAACACCCTGCTGGCGCTGGGCAGTAATAACCAGAAGCCGGACTATGCCTGGCATGAAGGGACCGCATTCCAGTTGTTCCATTTGCAAGAGGATAGGGAAGCGGTCTGTGAGGTCCCGGCTGCTGACGGGTCGGTTATCTTCACGCTGAAGGCGATACGTACGGGTAAAACCATCACCGTACAAGGTCGCGGTGAAGCGCGTAACTGGACGTTGTGCCTGCGTAATATCCCGCAAATTAGCGGCGTGAAGGGCGGTTCATATGCCGGCAGTGAGCAGGGCGTAGTGGTAACGCCTGAAGGTGATACTCTGACGATTACCCTGTAAATTCAGTCTACGTGGTGCCGGATGTGTTTTATCCGGCCCACGCTGCGAGCAGCGTTCCAGATCTGAAAATCAAAAATATTCTGACTTAAAATTTTACCTACCCATATTTGCGAGCGCTATCACTCTAATTCCCGTAAAAAATGTGATCTGCGCCGTAAATATCTCACTATTTCCCCGTTTTGTCTTATTTCTGTCCGGAATACAGGACACGATTTAGTATTGTTGGCGCATCGTAGTCCTCTTATATTTATCATCA
>PPYF01171891.1_pt1 | contig 26166 bp, 24 predicted proteins | sample 1559871 | NCBI WGS metagenome assembly PPYF01 (sample SAMN08240021, study PRJNA423297) | Human gut metagenome, whole genome shotgun sequencing project. | reverse complement strand
CGTAGGCACTCAGGTAATCATCGTTGTGTTTGATGATAATAAGATTACCGTAACCGCGCAGTGCGTTACCGGCATAGACCACGCGCCCATCGGCGGTCGCGATAATAGCCTGTCCCTTACTGCCTGCAATGTCGATCCCTTTATTGCCCCCCTCGGAAGCCCCAAAGTTCTCGATCACTTTGCCGTCAGTCGGCCAGCGCCATGTGGAGATTGGCGAACTGGTAGACGAACTGCTTGCTGTCGATTCGGTTGCGCTAACTGCTGGAGCCGTTACAGGTGCTGTGACCACAGTCCCAGCAGGCTTGTTGTTCGGCAACATTTTGTTAGCACTTTGTTCACCTGAATCCTCAGAATACGTAATTGTCGGTTTCGACGCAACAGCGATGGCGGAATTTTGTGCAGGTCTGGTCACAACTCCTTGCTCTGCCGCGTCGGCCTGAGTTATCGCATTACCGCCGGTAATTGGCGCACCCGATGCGTTACCCACCTGCAGCGTTTGTCCGACATTCAGAGCATACGGGGCCTGAACGTTGTTGCGTTGCGCCAGGTCACGAAAATCGTTCCCGGTGATCCAGGCGATATAAAAAAGCGTATCGCCTTTTTTAACGGTGTACGTACTGCCACCGCTGTAGCTACCTTTCGGAATATTCCCATACTGGCGATTGTAGACAATACGTCCGTTTTCCATCTGCACGGGTTGCTCGGCGACGGGCTGAACATGCGTCGGTTGTGTCGTCGGACGTTGCACCGGTTGAATTTGCGGTGTCTGCGGAGCGGACGTCGTCGTCCCCATCTTCGGCGGCGGCGTAATCAGCATGCCAGAACTGGTATTCGTCGGAGCATTACCATTGACTGAGCTTACCGGCGCCGGTGGATTCGATGAATTTGAACAACCCGCCAGCCATAGCGAAACCAGTGACAGTGCCGCAATGCGGCTAACGGTGAATTTTGGGCTTCCCGCGCTCATTTATCCCCCAGGAAAAATTGGTTAACAACCAGTGACGTATAATCGTGCAGACAGCAAATGGGCACTGGAAAATGTGACCACGATACGCTGACCAGTTCCAAAAACTCCAGGAAAATTCCAGGTATTCGGAACCGCTTTTTACGCGAGTTCCCCTTTAACTAAGGGAACGAAACGTACCGCCTCCACGGTGTCGATAATAAATTCGCCGCCCCGACGACGCACCCGTTTCAGAAACTGATGCTCGTCACCCACAGGCAAGACGAGAATGCCGCCTTCATCCAGTTGCGTCATCAACGCGGTCGGGATTTCCGGCGGTGCTGCCGTCACAATAATAGCGTCAAATGGCGCGCGTGCCTGCCAGCCTTGCCAGCCATCACCGTGACGAGTTGAAACATTGTGTAAATCGAGTTGTTTCAGACGGCGACGCGCCTGCCATTGCAAACTTTTAATACGTTCGACGGAACAAACCTGCTGTACCAGGTGCGCCAGTATCGCCGTCTGATACCCGGAACCCGTGCCAATTTCCAGCACACGCGACTGCGGCGTCAGTTCGAGGAGTTCGGTCATTCGCGCCACCATGTACGGCTGCGAAATCGTCTGCCCCTGACCTATCGGCAACGCGATATTGTCCCAGGCTTTATGTTCAAACGCTTCATCAATAAATTTCTCACGCGGCACCGCGGCCAGGGCATTAAGCACCTGCTCATCGCGAATCCCCTGTGCGCGCAGTTGATCAAGAAGCGTTTGTACGCGTCTGCTTACCATTGCGTGCCAACTCCCACGCTCTCTAACCAGTCGGAAACCACATCATGCGCGCTGTGCGCGGTTAAATCTACATGCAACGGCGTAATGGACACGTAACCGTCGTCCACTGCCGCAAAATCGGTATCAGGCCCGGCGTCGCATTTGTCGCCCGGTGGGCCAATCCAGTACAGCGTGTTGCCGCGCGGATCTTCCTGTGGGATCACTTTGTCTGCAGGATGACGACTGCCGCAACGCGTCACGCGAATGCCTTTGATCTGCTCCAACGGTAAATCGGGCACGTTGATATTGAGGATCCGCCCGGTACGCAGCGGTTCACGCCGCAGGGCGCGTAAGATCCGACAGGTGATGGCCGCTGCGGTCTCATAATGCTGGTGCCCGTCTAACGACACGGCAAGCGCCGGAAAGCCAAGATGTCGCCCTTCCATTGCCGCCGCGACGGTGCCGGAATAGATAACGTCATCCCCCAGGTTGGGGCCGGCATTAATTCCCGAGACCACGATGTCCGGACGCGGGCGCATGAGTGCATTGACGCCCAAGTATACGCAGTCAGTGGGTGTGCCCATCTGCACGGCGATATCGCCGTTCTCGAAAGTAAACGTCCGGAGAGAGGATTCAAGCGTCAGCGAATTTGACGCACCACTGCGGTTCCGATCCGGGGCGACGACCTGTACATCAGCAAACTCCCGCAGGGCTTTCGCCAGCGTTTGTATACCGGGCGCGTGAACCCCATCATCGTTACTCAGCAATATGCGCATAATCACCCATTGTGTTGATCAGTTCCCTCACAACGCTGGTGGCGAAGCTCCCCGCCGGCAGCCAAAAACGTAACTCGACGGTGACATCATCCCACCAGTTCCAGCTTAATTGCTGCGGATAGAGCAGCATCGCTCTTCGCGACGCCTCAACTTTTTCACGCAGCAGCAGCGACTGCAACGCGGTCTCCTCGGCAATCGCGGACTGTTCGAACGCCAGCGCATCCCGCTGGGTTCCCCACTCGCCGCTGCCGGGAAGCGAAGCCGTCACCATCAGTTCTTTTTCATCGACACGATGCTGTAATTCCGCCCGTTCTTCTTGCGTGGCGACAAACCAGCTTCCGCGTCCCGCTAATTGTAGCGCATCGCCGTCAACAACTTGATTAAAGTCTGTTTTTTTCAGACGCTCGCTGACAATTTGATTAAACAACGCACTGCGGGCCGCCGACAACCAAAAACTGCGTTTATTGCGATCCCTGACCGGTGCATCGCTTTGCGCCCAGCGCAGCGCACCTTGCAGATTGCTGCCGCCGATACCAAAACGCTGAGCGCCGAAATAGTTCGGTACGCCGCCAGCGTTTATCGCTTGCAGACGGGATTCCACTTCATCACGATGACTGATTTCCCGTAGCACCAGCGTGAACGCATTGCCTTTCAGCGCGCCTAAACGTAGCTTGCGTTTGTGACGCGCATATTCCAGCACCTTGCAGCCTTCAAGCTGGAAAGCGCTCAGGTTGGGCATCTCTTTGCCTGGTACACGCGCGCACAGCCACTGTTCGGTGACCGCATGCTTATCCTTTTGCCCGGCAAAACTCACTTCACGGGCATGAATTTTCAGAAACTTCGCCAGCGCGTCAGCCACAAAACGGGTGTTGCAGCCGTTTTTAAGAATACGCACCAGAATGTGTTCACCTTCGCCATCGGGTTCGAAACCTAAATCTTCGACCACCACAAAATCTTCCGGACTGGCTTTCAGCAGACCGAAGCCTTGCGGCTTACCGTGGAGATACGTGAGATTTTCAAACTCTGTCATTTCGCGGCCTTAATGAGTAACGCCACCGCTTCGCAGGCAATCCCTTCCCCACGCCCGGTAAAACCGAGTTTTTCCGTGGTGGTGGCCTTCACGTTCACATCATCCATGTGACAACCGAGGTCTTCAGCAATAAACACACGCATTTGCGGGATGTGCGGCAGCATCTTCGGCGCCTGAGCAATAATGGTCACATCGACGTTGCCCAGGGTGTAACCTTTTGCCTGGATCCGACGCCAGGCTTCACGCAACAGCTCACGGCTGTCTGCGCCTTTAAACGCCGGATCGGTATCCGGAAACAGCTTGCCAATGTCACCCAGTGCCGCCGCGCCAAGCAGCGCGTCGGTGAGCGCATGCAGCGCAACATCGCCATCAGAATGCGCCAGCAGCCCCTTTTCATAGGGAATACGCACACCACCAACGATAATGGGGCCTTCCCCGCCAAAGGCGTGTACGTCAAAACCGTGTCCGATTCGCATTATGCTTTCTCCTGGTGAATTATTTGGGTCAGGTAAAATTCAGCCAGCGCTAAATCTTCCGGACGGGTTACTTTGATATTATCAGCCCGTCCTTCAACAAGCTGTGGATGGAAGCCACAATATTCCAGCGCCGAGGCTTCATCGGTGATCGTCGCCCCTTCATTCAGTGCGCGTGTCAGGCAGTCATGCAGCAGCTCGCGAGGGAAAAATTGCGGCGTCAGCGCGTGCCATAAATCGTTACGTTCGACCGTATGGGCGATGGCGGTTTTGCCCGGCTCTGCGCGTTTCATCGTGTCGCGCACCGGTGCGGCAAGGATCCCGCCAGTGCGACTGGTTTCGCTAAGCGCCAGCAGACGTGCTAAATCATCCTGATGTAAGCAGGGACGCGCCGCATCATGCACCAGCACCCATTCGGCGTCTCCGGCGGTCTGCAATCCGGCCAGCACAGAGTCTGCACGTTCATTTCCCCCGTCCACGACGGTAATTTGCGGATGCTGCGCCAGAGGGAGCTGGGCAAAGCGGCTGTCGCCAGGGCTTATCGCGATGATCACGCGGGTCACCCGGGGATGCGCCAGCAGCGCAAAGACCGAGTGTTCGAGAATGGTTTTATTGCCGATCGAGAGATATTGCTTCGGACATTCCGTTTGCATACGGCGGCCAAATCCGGCCGCCGGCACCACGGCGCAAACATCCAATAAAGTGGCTGCCATGTGATTTCCTGGGCTGGTTTAACGAGTATTTTGCCCCGCAGTTTGCGCGCGTTTAGACGCGTCGGGCACCAGGCGATAAAACGTTTCGCCCGGCTTAGTCATGCTGAGTTCGTTGCGTGCACGCTCCTCGATAGCCTCCTGACCGCCATTGAGATCGTCAATTTCGGCAAACAGCTGATCGTTACGTGCTTTAAGTTTGGCGTTCGTCGCCTGCTGCGCCGCCACGTCATCATTGACGCGACTGTAATCATGTATGCCGTTCTTACCGAACCACAGTGAATACTGTAGCCAGACCAGTAAAGCCAGCAACAGCAGCGTTAGTTTACCCATCCTGCCCCCTGAAAAACGGCATCATCCTCCCATACTTCCGCAAACGACACGACGTTTGCAGACGGGAAAGCCGCAACAACGCGGGCAAATGTACCACAATTGCCCTTTATAACGTATACCCAGAACCCTGAGAACATCATCTCATTGTTAGTTACGGTTTGAATTATGGACAGCCGTCGCGCTTTAGCCCAGCAACCACATAAACAGTGCGCCGAACATTGCGCAAACGGTCAGCAGCGTTGCGACAATGCTGTAGCGCAATTTGCCGTTGAGCAGGGAATGCAGCGCGATACCCACAACCACCGCAACGGGCATCAACGCCAGGAAGAAAGGCCAGGTGTAGATAAAGAAAAATAACGTGTTTGGGCCATACACCAGAAAGGGGATCCCCAACGCCAGCAGCCATGACGCGAAGCCCACCACCGCGCCCGGCAGCGACCAGGTGGTTTCGTCATCAGTAGCAAACGCGTCTGTCGTTGTGAGTGTGATGTTCTGGCTATTGCGCATAGTGAATCCTGTAACCTTGACTGACCGTACACAGCGGTCAGGTGTCTCAGGATCTGATAATATCGCTCTGTCTGAGCAGGTCTAATAATTGGGCGACCAAATTTGTTACTAATTGTTCGCCATTGAGATGAACCTCTGGCGATTCAGGCGCTTCGTAAACGGAATCAATTCCGGTGAAGTTGCGCAATTCGCCAGCCCGCGCTTTTTTGTATAATCCTTTTGGATCGCGGGCTTCACAGATTTCCAGTGGCGTATCCACGAACACTTCAATAAAGCGCCCCTCACCGACGCGTTCGCGCACCATTTGCCGCTCTGCACGGTGCGGAGAAATAAACGCCGTCAGTACCACCAATCCCGCATCCACCATCAGGTTTGCGACTTCGCCCACGCGACGGATGTTCTCTTTCCGGTCGGCATCACTGAACCCCAGATCGCTACACAGGCCGTGGCGAACGTTATCGCCATCCAGCAAATAGGTACTGACGCCCAGTTGATGCAGCGCCTCTTCCAGCGCCCCGGCGACGGTCGACTTACCGGACCCGGAAAGCCCGGTAAACCACAGCACAACACCACGATGACCGTGGTGTTGCTCACGCTGTTGCGGCGTGACGGGATGAGCATGCCAGACGACGTTTTCGTCATGCAGCGCCATTATTTTCCTCCCAGCAGATCGCGAGCACCCCAGTGCGGGAAGTGACGACGTACCAGCGCATTCAGTTCCAGCTCAAAGGCGCTGAATTCTGATGGCGTAGCGGTCTCCTGCACAATCGGTTCGCGGACCATACCGGCACCGACGGTGACATTGCTCAGACGATCGATAAAGATCAGCCCGCCGGTCACCGGGTTTTGCTGATAGGTATCCAGCACCAGCGGCTCATCAAAGGTCAGATTCACCAGACCAATACCGTTCAGCGGCAGAGTGTCTACCTCACGCTGCGTCAGATTGTTGATATCTACCTGATACTGAACATGATCAACGCGCGCACGGGTCTTTTTACCAGCGATTTTGATTTCGTAACTCTGCCCCGGTGCCAGTGGCTGTTCCGCCATCCAGACCACGTCAACGGCGGCGCTCTGTACGGCAGGTAAACTCTCCTCCGCCGCCAGCAGCAGATCGCCGCGGCTGATATCAATCTCGTCTTTCAGGACGAGGGTAATGGCTTCTCCGGCAAAGGCTTCGTCCAGATCGCCATCAAAGGTGACGATCCGCGCCACGCTGGATTCCACACCGGACGGCAGCACCTTCACGCGCTGCCCTACCTTGACGCGCCCGGAAGCCAGCGTGCCGGAATAACCGCGGAAATCGAGGTTTGGACGGTTTACGTACTGCACCGGGAAGCGCATTGGCTGACTGTCGACCACGCGCTGGATCTCAACTGTCTCCAGCACTTCAAGTAAGGTCGGGCCGCTGTACCATGGCATGCTGACGCTCTGGGAGGCGACGTTGTCACCCTCCAGCGCGGAGAGCGGGACAAAGCGGATATCCAGATTCCCCGGCAACTGTTCGGCAAAGGTCAGATAATCTTCACGAATACGCGCAAAGGTTTCTTCGCTGTAATCGACCAGATCCATTTTGTTGATCGCCACCACCAGGTGTTTGATCCCCAGCAGTGTTGAAATAAAGCTGTGACGACGCGTCTGATCCAGCACGCCTTTACGGGCGTCGATCAGCAGGATCGCCAGATCGCAGGTAGACGCGCCGGTCGCCATATTGCGGGTATATTGCTCATGCCCAGGGGTATCGGCAATGATAAATTTGCGCTTCTCAGTGGAGAAATAACGATACGCCACGTCGATAGTAATCCCCTGCTCACGCTCGGCCTGCAGCCCATCCACCAGCAACGCCAGATCCAGTTTTTCACCCTGCGTACCGTGACGTTTGCTGTCGTTATGCAACGATGAAAGCTGATCCTCATAAATCTGCCGCGTGTCGTGCAACAGGCGACCGATCAGGGTGCTTTTGCCGTCATCCACGCTACCGCAGGTTAAAAAGCGCAGCAGACTTTTATGTTGTTGGGCAACCATCCAGGCTTCGACGCCGCCTTCATTAGCGATTTGTTGGGCAAGTGTGGTGTTCATGGCGGCTCCTTAGAAATACCCCTGACGTTTCTTCAGCTCCATAGAGCCCGCCTGGTCGCGGTCAATCACGCGGCCCTGACGTTCACTGGTGGTAGAGACCAGCATCTCTTCAATAATTTCCGGCAGCGTTTGTGCGTTTGACTCGACGGCGCCGGTCAGCGGCCAGCAGCCGAGAGTACGGAAACGCACCATCCGTTTTTTGATCATTTCGCCAGGCTGGAGGTCGATGCGATCGTCATCAATCATCATCAACATGCCGTCGCGCTCCAGCACCGGGCGCTCCGCCGCCAGATACAGCGGGACGATCTCGATGTTTTCCAGCCAGATGTACTGCCAGATATCCTGTTCCGTCCAGTTGGACAGGGGGAAGACGCGGATACTTTCGCCTTTGTTAATCTGCCCGTTGTAGTTGTGCCACAGTTCAGGACGCTGGTTTTTCGGGTCCCAGCGATGAAAGCGGTCGCGGAAGGAGTAAATGCGCTCTTTCGCCCGCGATTTTTCTTCATCGCGGCGCGCACCGCCAAAGGCGGCATCAAAACCGTATTTGTTCAGCGCCTGCTTCAACCCTTCGGTTTTCATAATGTCAGTGTGTTTGGCGCTGCCGTGGACAAAGGGATTGATACCCATCGCCACACCTTCCGGATTTTTATGTACCAGCAGCTCGCAGCCGTACGCTTTGGCAGTACGATCGCGGAATTCATACATCTCGCGGAACTTCCAGCCGGTATCGACATGCAGCAGCGGGAACGGCAGCGATCCTGGATAAAATGCCTTACGGGCAAGATGCAGCATGACGCTGGAATCTTTACCGATGGAGTACAGCATAACCGGGTTCGAAAATTCTGCTGCCACCTCGCGAATGATGTGGATGCTTTCGGCCTCCAGCTGTCGCAGGTGGGTGAGTCGTTTTTGGTCCATAACCGTTCCTTTACAATACCGCGAATGTCGAGCGCGTCAGATAACCCGACTATAGGGAGCGCAAGAGAACGAATGAAATTACGAATTGGAATGAGTAGTTCCTCAAAGGAATAACGATCTGGCAAAGCAAATATCAAAAAGTGCTTAACCCACCGGAATTCGGGCATTTAAGAGCAAATGAAATTGTTTTAGCGAAGTCACCGTTTCATACTAGATGGGTTGAAATTTTTGCTTTGTATTCAGGGCTCCCCCGCTGGCTATTAAGGATTCACTATGTTTTCCGCAACGCGCCGTCTTTCCGCCCTCCTGGCGCTCGGCGTATGCTTTATTGTCCCCGCTCAGGCGTCATCGCCAAAACCGGGCGAATTTGCAACAATGCAGACCCGTCATATTGCGACCGTTTTCCCGGGAAGGATGACCGGTTCGCCGGCAGAAATGTTATCTGCCGACTATTTACGCCAGCAGTTTGAGCAGATGGGCTATCGCAGTGATATCCGCACGTTCAACAGTCGCTATATTTATACCGCCAAAAATAACCGCAAAAACTGGCATAACGTCACCGGCAGTACCGTTATTGCCGCCCACGAAGGCAAAGCCCCGCAGCAGATTATTATCATGGCGCACCTGGACACCTACGCGCCGCAAAGTGACGCCGACACCGACGCGAATCTTGGCGGGCTCACTCTGCAAGGGGTGGATGATAACGCCGCTGGTCTGGGCGTTATGCTCGAACTGGCAGAACGCCTGAAAGATGTGCCGACGGAATACGGTATTCGCTTTATTGCCACCAGCGGCGAGGAAGAGGGAAAACTGGGGGCTGAAAACCTGCTGAAGCGCATGAGCGCGGCGGAGAAGAAAAACACGCTGCTGGTGATTAATCTCGATAACCTGATCGTCGGCGACAAACTGTATTTTAATAGCGGGCAGAGCACGCCGGAAGCGGTGCGTAAATTAACCCGCGACCGGGCATTAGCGATTGCGCGTCATCATGGCATTACCGCCACCACTAATCCAGGCCTGAATAAGGACTATCCCAAAGGCACCGGTTGCTGCAATGACGCAGAGGTTTTCGATAAAGCGGGAATTTCGGTGCTATCCGTTGAGGCAACGAACTGGAATCTTGGCAAGAAAGATGGTTACCAACAGCGCGCCAAAACCGCCTCTTTCCCGACAGGAAATAGCTGGCACGATGTACGTCTGGATAATCAACAACACATTGATAAAGCCCTGCCCGGACGCATTGAACATCGCAACCGCGACGTAATGCGCATTATGCTGCCGCTCGTAAAAGAATTAGCGAAAGCGAGCTAATCATAAGGCCGGATAAGGCAATGCCCTTATCCGGCCATACTGTCGGACCGCTGAAGGGGGTTGTTTCACCCTTCGTGCAGCCCGCACTCGCGCTTCAGGCCAAAGAAGCGGGTCTCTTCTTCTGCCATGCCGGGTTCCCATTTCCGCGTGGTGTGCGTATCGCCGACGGAAAGATAGCCCTGATCCCACAGCGGATGGTATTTCAGCCCATGCTTTTGCAGGTATTGATAAACCGTTCGGTTATCCCAGTCGATAATCGGCAGCACTTTAAAGACCCCACGCTGGATAGCCAGCACGGGCAGATGCGCACGGCTGCCGGACTGTTCGCGCCGCAGTCCCGCAAACCAGGTTTGCGCGTTCAGTTCCTGCAACGCCCGGTTCATCGGTTCGACTTTGTTGATCTCATTGTATTTCTCAATGCCTTCAATGCCCTGCTCCCACAGCTTACCGTAGCGCGCTTCCTGCCAGGCGGGGCTTTCATTCGCCCGGTAGACCTTCAGGTTCAACCTGAGTTTGTCCGTTAACTCATCAATAAACTGGTAAGTTTCCGGGAACAGATAGCCGGTATCGGTCAGGATCACCGGGATATCCGGGCGGATCTGATTGACCAGATGCAGGCTGACTGCCGCCTGAATCCCAAAGCTTGATGAGAGGACGTATTCGCCAGGCAAATTCTCCAGCGCCCACGCCACACGCCCCTCAGCATCACGTTTTTCCAGTTGGCTGTTGGTTTCAGCCAGCGCCATCACACGCTCTACCTTCGGCAATGCATTAAGCGCGTTTAGATCGAGTACGGACATAAGAACCTCGTTTGCCTGTTTTGCCGGGTGGCACTGCGTTTGCCCGGCAAAGGATGGGTTATTCCCAGAAATCCCGTGCGGGATCGAGCACCGGGCGAATAATGCTCGCACGCACCGTAAAGTCGCCGAAGCCTTCACCCGCTTCGCGCTCTTTCGCCCAGCGCCCAATCAGTTCGTCCAGCGAGTCGAGAATTTCTGGTTCGGTGATATTCTCTTTAAACATCCGCGGGATACGCGTGCCGATTCGGTTACCGCCGAGATGCAGGTTATAGCGGCCAGGCGCTTTCCCGACCAGACCGACTTCCGCCAGCATCGCGCGACCGCAGCCGTTCGGGCAGCCTGTTACACGCATAACGATGTGTTCATCGCTCACGTTATGCTTCGCCATCAGGCCATCAATCTTGTCGATAAACGTCGGCAGGAAACGTTCGGCCTCCGCCATCGCCAGCGGACAGGTCGGGAACGACACGCAGGCCATGGAGTTTTCACGCTGTGGCGTCACGGTGTTCATAAGACCGCTCTCTTGCGCGATCTTCTCTATCTTCGCTTTCTGGCTTTCCGGTACGCCAGCGATGATCAGATTCTGGTTCGCAGTAATACGGAACTCGCCTTTATGGATTTTCGAAATCTCCAGCAGGCCCGTTTTCAGCGGACGTCCCGGATAATCGAGAATACGGCCATTTTCGATAAACAGCGTCAGATGCCATTTATTGTCGATGCCTTTCACCCAGCCAATCCGATCGCCGCGCCCGGTGAATTCATACGGACGAATCGGCTCAAATTTAATGCCTGCACGACGTTCCACTTCCGCTTTGAACGTCTCAACCCCTACGCGTTCCAGCGTGTATTTGGTTTTCGCATTTTTACGATCGGTACGGTTTCCCCAGTCGCGCTGGGTGGTGACCACCGCCTCCGCCACGGCCAGCGTGTGCTCGAGCGGCAGATAGCCAAATTCGCTGGCCGTACGGGCATAGGTTTTCTTGTTACCGTGCTCGATAGAAAGACCGCCGCCCACCAGCAGGTTAAAGCCAATCAGCTTGCCGTTTTCAGCAATCGCCACGAAGTTCATGTCGTTGGCGTGCAGGTCGATATCGTTCTGCGGCGGGATCACGACCGTGGTTTTAAACTTACGCGGCAGATAAGTCTGACCGAGGATCGGCTCCTCGTCCGTGGTCGCGACTTTTTCCTGATCGAGCCAAATCTCCGCATAAGCGCGCGTGCGCGGCAGCAGGTGCTCGGAGATCTTCTTTGCCCACTCGTAGGCTTCGGCATGCAGCTCGGACTCATACGGGTTCGAGGTGCACAGCACGTTACGGTTCATATCATTGGCTGTCGCCAGCGCGTCCAGCCCCACGGAGTGCAGCATCTGGTGCACCGGCTTCACGTTCTTCTTCAGAATCCCGTGAAACTGAAACGTCTGACGGTTGGTCAGGCGAATGCTGCCGTAAATCGTGTTCTCGGCGGCAAATTTATCAATCGCCTGCCACTGTTTGGTGGTGATAACGCCCCCCGGCAGACGGCAGCGAAGTAACATCGCGTGACGCGGCTCCAGCTTCTGCTCGGCACGCTCGGCGCGGATATCGCGGTCATCCTGCTGGTACATCCCGTGAAAACGGATCAGCAGGAAGTTGTCACCTTTGAAACCGCCGGTGAGACCGTCATTTAAATCTTCAGCAATAGTGCCGCGCAGATAGTTGCTTTCCAGCTTCATACGCTCGGCGTCGGTCAGTTTACCTTCGACCACCAGGGGCCCTGGATGTTTTTCGCTCATTAGTAGACATCTCGCTGATAACGGCGCTCAACGCGCAGCTCACTTAAAAATTCATCCGCTGATTCCGCGTCCATCGCGCCGAATTCAGCAATCACGTCCAGCAATGCCTGCTCAACGTCCTTCGCCATGCGATTGGCGTCGCCGCAGACATAAACGTGGGCACCGTCATTGATCCAGCGCCACAGTTCTGCGCCCTGTTCGCGCAGTTTGTCTTGTACGTAGACTTTTTCTTTTTGGTCTCGTGACCAGGCCAGATCGATGCGGCTCAGTACGCCTTCTTTGACGTAACGCTGCCATTCCACCTGGTAGAGGAAATCTTCGGTAAAGTGCGGGTTGCCAAAGAACAGCCAGTTCTTGCCTGATGCTCCCTCGGCAGCGCGCTGCTGCATGAAAGCGCGGAACGGCGCGATGCCTGTCCCCGGACCAATCATGATCACCGGGGTTTCAGGATTCGTCGGCAGACGGAAGTTATCGTTATGTTCGATGAACACACGCACTTCGCCCTCTTCTTCGACGCGATCGGCGAGGAAGCTGGATGCGCCACCGGCACGCGCGCGGCCTTCCACTTCATAACGCACCGCCCCCACGGTGATGTGCACTTCGCTCTCCACTTCGGCCTGTGAAGACGCAATGGAGTACAGACGCGGTGTTAACGGACGCAACAGATCGACTAACGCTTGTGCATCCAGTTGTGCGGGCGAGAAGCGCAGCATATCGACAACAGGCGTCGTGGTGGCGTAATGCTGCAACTGTGCCTTATCGCCGACCAGCGGCAACAACGATTCACTGCGCGTTAAGGTGGCATAGTTTTCAACGATATTGGCGGTATTTACGGTCAGTTCAACATGCCACTGTAGCGCTTCGGACAGCGGGAGAGATTTGCCATTGACCGTAACGGGCTCATCGCCTTTCAGCCAGACCAGTTCTACGATTTCTTTCACCAGCGCCGGATCGTTTTGATACCAGACACCCAGCGCATCGCCAGGCTGGTAGCGCAGACCCGAATCACCGAGATCGATTTCAATATGGCGAACATCTTTCTCTGAATCGCGTCCGGTGATTTTTTGATTTACGGACAACGTGGCGCTCAGCGGCGCTTCTTTGGTATACGGGCTGGTGTGGATCTCATTTACCGCTCCGCTGGCAACCGCCTGAGCCGGTGTCGCAAACGGCGCTCGTGATTTCAACACCTCAACCACACGAGCACGCCATTCGGCGGCGGCGGCCTGGTATTCCACATCGGCGTCAACGCGATCCAACAAACGCTCACCGCCGAGTTCCGCCAGCTTGCTGTCAAAATCTTTGCCCGACTGGCAGAAAAATTCATATGACGTGTCACCCAGACCAAAAATGGCAAAGGCGGTGTTTTCGAGCTTGGGCGCTTTTTTAGAGAACAGGAACTTATGCAGCGCGACCGCTTCTTCCGGGGGTTCGCCTTCTCCCTGCGTAGACGTGACGATAACCAGCAACTTTTCATTGGCGATTTGTTTGAATTTGTAGTCGCCTGCGTTAACCAGCGTGACGCTGAGTTTTGCTGCCAACAGATCATCACGCAACGCTTCCGCCACACGACGCGCATTGCCCGTTTGTGATGCAGAGATTAGCGTGATGCCCGGCATTTCCGCCACGGGAGCGGGTGTTGCAACGGCTGCGCCAGGTTGCTGATTCAGCGTACCCCAGAAATAGCCAGAAACCCATGCAAGCTGCGTGGGCGTAAGATCGGTGGTGGCCGCCTGGAGGCGTGCCAGCTGCTCCGGGTTCAGCGGAAGCAAAGCGGAAGGTGGGGCCTGTGTCGTCATGCGTCGTTATGTTCCAGTAAGCAAAGCGGATTTAAGCAATAAAACCCAAACTGAAGATAAGGGTAACGGCGGTGATAGTAACAATTAAAGAAGGGATGGAAATAACAAATAACCAAATGAACTAACCTGTTTTAGCTATAGTTATTAACGACAAAAACGATTAAATAACCACATGATATATAAATGATTATTTAATATTTGCCATCTATATGTGGCATTCTGCTGCTCAGCGCCCTTTTAACTAATGCTAAAAATTGTACTTTACGGTACCCTACGGCGTTTTTTGCATTCTTGAGAGTCAATAATGTCCACCACCTTGTTTAAAGATTTCACCTTCGAAGCCGCTCACCGCCTGCCACACGTACCGGAAGGGCATAAATGTGGCCGCCTGCATGGTCACTCATTTATGGTGCGTCTTGAAATTACCGGTGAAGTCTGCCCGCATACCGGTTGGATCATGGATTTTGCCGAGTTAAAAGCCGCATTTAAGCCGACGTATGACAGGCTTGATCATTACTACCTGAACGATATTCCCGGTCTGGAAAACCCGACCAGCGAAGTACTGGCGAAATGGATTTGGGATCAGGTCAAACCGGTAGTTCCTCTGCTGAGCGCGGTGATGGTGAAAGAGACCTGTACGGCGGGCTGTGTCTATCGCGGCGAGTGATTCCAGCGGATGTGCTGAGGGTCAATATTCTTTAACTAACATTCTGTTAGGGTTATGTGCTCTGGATATCTGGAGCACGATATGTCTGACGATTTTGATATTATTATCATCGGTGCAGGAATAGCAGGCACCGCGTGTGCTTTACGCTGTGCACGCGCCGGACTTTCGGTTCTGCTTCTTGAACGCGGCGAGTTACCTGGCAGTAAAAACCTTTCGGGTGGACGTCTGTACTGTCATGCTCTTACCGAACTCCTTCCCGATGCCCATCTGTCAGCCCCACTTGAACGCCGCATTACCCAGGAAAATCTCACGCTTTTAACTCGTCACGGTGCGACAACCTACACCAGTCTTCGTCCGGAGGGAGATTCGTGGAGTTTACTACGTGCCCGTTTCGATCCGTGGTTCGTCGCCCAGGCGGAAACGGAAGGTGTGCAATTTGTCAGCGGCATAACGGTTGATGCGTTACTTATTGAAGCGGGTAGAGTCTGCGGCGTCATTGCCGATGATGAAACGCTTCGCGGCCGTTATGTCGTTCTCGCGGAAGGGGCAAATAGTGTTCTGGCTGAACGCTATGGTTTTCAGCCACGACCATCAACAACCGCAATGGCGCTGGGAATGAAAGAGACCCTGGCGCTGGATCAACAGATTCTTGAAGAGCGTTTCCGGTTATCTGCACAAGAAGGCGCTGCAATGCTGTTCAGTGGAGAAGTGTGTGGCGCTCTGCCCGGCGGTGCGTTTCTTTACACCAATAAAGAAACGCTCTCTTTTGGTGTTGTATGTCCGCTCTCTACGCTTGCTCAAAGCGACATACCGGCAGTCGAACTGCTGGAAAGGCTCAAATTGCATCCGGCGCTACATCCGTTGCTCAAAGGGAGTGAAACGCTGGAGTATGGCGCTCATCTGGTGCCGGAAGGGGGATTACACAGCCTGCCCGTACAGTACGCGGGAGAAGGCTGGCTGTTAGTGGGAGATGCGCTGCGCAGTTGCGTCAATACGGGTTTCTCCGTACGCGGGATGGATATGGCACTCATCGGCGCGCAGGCCGCCTCCCAAACACTCATCAACGCTTGTCTGAAATGCGCGCCGCAAAACCTGTTTCCAGCCTATCATCACGCTATTCAGCGTAGTCTGTTGTGGGACGTTATGCACCGCTATCGCGAGATGCCCACGCTATTGCAGCGTCAGGGATGGTATAACCAGTGGCCCGCGCTGATGGACGATATTTCTCGTGAGATTTGGCACCAGGGCGAGCGCCCGGTCGCCCCTCTGCGCCAGATTGTCTGGCGTCATTTTCGTCGTCACGGCCTGCGTCACCTGGCAGGCGATATTATCAGGAGCTTACGATGCCTGTAGCCCACAACGTCTGGCACCCTCCCGGCATGTCTCCTATTGTTCCTGCTAACCGTGTCGATTGCGACGTTGCAGAACGGCTGATCACATCTTGCCCGGCAGGACTTTTTTCCCTTACGCCGGAAGGAGAACTGCGGGTCGATTTTCGTGGTTGTCTGGAATGCGGAACCTGTCGACTTCTGTGTGATGAAAAAACGCTACAACAGTGGCGCTACCCACCGTCGGGTTTTGGCATCATTTACCGCTTTGGTTAAATAATAAGGATAATCTATGCCTCTGTTACACCTGCTCCGACAGAATCCAGTAATTGCCGCCGTAAAAGACAACGCCAGTCTGCAACTCGCCATCGATTCTGAATGTCAGTTCATTTCTGTTCTGTACGGCAACATCTGTACTATCAGTAACATCGTGAAGAAAATTAAGAACGCCGGGAAATACGCATTTATCCACGTAGACCTGCTGGAAGGGGCATCAAATAAAGAGGTGGTCATTCAGTTTCTGAAACTGGTTACCGAAGCGGACGGAATCATCAGTACTAAAGCGGCAATGCTGAAAGCTGCACGGGCGGAGGGTTTTTTCTGCATCCATCGCCTGTTTATCGTTGACTCCATCTCTTTTCATAGCATCGATAAACAGGTGGCACAATCAAACCCGGACTGTATTGAAATTCTGCCGGGGTGCATGCCAAAAGTGCTGGGATGGGTAACGGAAAAAATACGCCAGCCGCTGATTGCCGGTGGCCTGGTATGTGATGAAGAAGATGCCCGCAATGCGATGAAAGCAGGAGTTGCGGCGCTTTCCACCACTAACACCGATGTCTGGACGTTAGCCAAAAAGCTGAATTAGGTTTCGACGAAGGCTGCCAACGCCTCCAGCACCGGTAGCCAGTCATCGACAACGCCGACATCAGCCTGGAAGAAAACCGGGGCATTGGGATCACTATTTATCGCCACGACAAACTGGCTGTGGCGAACTCCGGCCATCAACGCCGCCGCACCAGAGGCCCCCGAGATAATACAGACATCCGGTGAGAGTAAATGCCCGGAGATCCCAATCACACGTTCAGCGTCATACCCGCCATTCATCACCCGTGCGCGGCTGTACCCTACTTCGGCTTTCATCGACTGTGCCAGAGCGAAAATGGCCTTTTCGTTCACCTCACGGTTTCCCTGACCGACAACCAGCACGTATTGAGCCTGTAACAGAGGATGAGTGCTGACCTTTTCTATGGTTTCCACCGTTTCCAACCAGCCCGGACGCGCCATAAGCTCAAGCTGGCGTTCAATCATTGTGGGCAGAGGATCATGCGAAACGCGCTCTTCAGCCTGTCGCGCCAGTGATAGACATAACGGGGATGCGGCAATTTTCAACGTAGCGTTTAACGCATTGCCCCAGTGGGATTTAGTGACCAGACCTTGTTGCGCATCCAGCGTTCTCACCTGACAAATACTGCCGCCACCCAGTCGCCAGGCCAGTCGTGTTGCCAACTCATCGCCAAGTGGACTGGCCGCAAAGACCAGGACATCGGCAGGTGTCAGTAACCACTGGGCTTCCAGTGTATCCAGTACCTGATCTGCGACATCCGGCACCGGATCGATAATCCAACGCTCTAGTTCTGCCGAACCTGGTCCATTTTCAATGATCCAGTCAGTCAATGCGCCGCATTCGCCAGACGCCGACACCATCACTATCTTCATGGTTTCATCCTTTGGCGTAAGTAGTCTTGCCACAAAATCCCTGCTTTTTCCTGTGCCGTTGCACCGTCAATAAGGGTAGCGCGACGGCATTGTTCCGGTCGCGTCAACAACTGACACTCCCTGACAGGTACTTCATCGCAAGAGATTGTCTGACGAATTATTTCGGCTTTTGCTGCCGCCAGACGCTGACGCATACCCGGTACGGGGAGCGCAACCTCACCACATTGTCTGACCGCAATCACCGCAGGAAGCCGTACCCGACATCGGCGAACGCGAGTCGCGGTTCTCTGCTCAAGGACGATAAAAGGTGGTTCAAACGTAAAACGCTCAACCATGGTAAAGCAAGGCCACGCCAGCATTTCAGCCACCAGAAACGGTGTCTGCCCGTTCTGCCCTTCACTACTCTGGCAGCCTGTCACGATCACGTCAGCATTGTGCTTACGCTGCCAGTCTGCAATCTGCCTGGCGATAAACTCCGGCGCAAAGCGCAAATCGCCTTTTGTCTCTAACAACACGGGCCGGTCAAAACCCAGCGCGATAAAATAGCGCAACCAGTGTAGCGAACGTTCATCACCAATACTGAGTGCTGTCAACTTCATCTCACACCTTTTATGGCGTTGGGCTAACAACAACGCGGCAGCCGCCTGCTCATCTGCCCCCGGAGAACAACGCAACAACGACGTATCCGGCCCGCAGGTCTCTTTTGTCGCAGCCTGCCAGTCCTTTTCCGCCAGCATGCTGGGATCCGGTTCTGACTTAAACGCTAACAGAATGTTCATTCACACCTCCCTGTTTTTTGTCCCCGTTCCCCGCTGCCACCAACGGTAATGCTTTCGTTTCAGGCGCCCATAGCCAGGTCACGACAAACCCTGTCAGTAATACGCCAGCCAGCAGCAGCAACGTGACTTGCATTCCCCATTGAGCCAGCGTCCAGGGTAACAGCCCGGTACTGATTGCCGCACCAAGGCGGCTCATAGCCGTCGCAAATCCCACACCCAGAGATCGAATATCCGTCGGGAAACTCTCTGCCGGCAGGATCCCCACCAGATTACTGACGGCCGATATGGCTGTACTGAACAGCACAAACAGCAACAGCGTCAGCGGGCTAGCAGACGGTAAAAAAGCCATCACAATAAGCGTTACGGCAAGCAGGAGAAAACTCCCGAGAAGGAACCGTCGGTGCGCCAGTAAATGCGTCAATACAAGCCCCAGCAATGCGCCGAAAATTAATAGCATGTTCAGTAACAAACTGGCTGTCAGTGCATTTTCAAGACCGAGGGTCTCAGCAATGGTCGGCAGCCAGGTATAAATAACAAACCACGGGATCACCAGACAGACAAAAAATACGCTGTTAAAAACGGTTCGCCGCCAATAGCGGGCACAAAAAAGGGTCTTAATATGCTTGCTGGATGCGGCGGCTATCTCATCACCGAGCAGCACATGTGGGCCAAAATAGCGATGTACCACAGCATAAGCTTCAGTAAAGCGCCCCTGGCGTAGCAGCCAACGCGGTGATTCCGGCGTTCCCCAACGTAACAGTGTAATCAAGAGCGCCGGCAGCGCCGCCGAGGCGAGCAGCCAACGCCAGGCTTCCGGACTGTCAGAAATAAAATGATGCCCCATCACACTTGCCAGCACGTAACCAATAGTCCATACCACGCTGAACGCGCCCAGCAAACCCCCCCGATGGCGACGTGGAGAAAACTCTGCCAGCAGGGTATGCCCCACGGAATAATCCCCCCCGAGTCCAATGCCTACCAGGATGCGTAATACGATGAGCTGCTCCGGCATCGTCGCAAAAAACTGTAAAAAAGAGGCAATGGTGATAAGGACAAAACTAAAGGTAAATATCTTTTGCCGCCCGATGTAATCAGACACCCAGCCCAACACCAGACTGCCAAGAAAAAGCCCAAGTAATGCCGAGCCACCGATCATCCCGGCCATAAGCGGCGTTAACTGCATGGCAGCAGTCAACTGGATAATGGCGTAACCCACGACGCCCAGTACATATCCGTCAGTCAGATGGGCGCCAAACGTGAGTGCAGCAATACGGCAGTGAAAACCATTAAGCGGTAAATCATCCATACGCACCGGTGAAGTGTTCATATCTACCCCTTCATTGTCCGGTAAAGTAACGGCTTCCCGAATGAGAAGCCGTTTATTCTTTATTTCTCAATCGGGTAGATCGTCCCCGCGTTCATAATGCCGTTTGGATCAAACTGGCGTTTGAGACCTTCCAGCAGCACCCATGCGCTCCCATGTTCCAGCTTGCTCCAGTGGACACGGTGCTTACCAATGCCGTGATGATGCACCATTGAGCCACCGAGACGGATCGTCTCCTCGCAGATGATCTTGTTAAGGGGGTTATGGTACTTATCAATCTCCTCTTCTGGCTTGCAGTCCACTACGTTGTAGTCATAAACGAAGTACATATTGGTACCGTTGATATAACTGTGGGAAGAGTGACCACCCAGCATGGTGATGTCATCCGAATGCGGGAACTCATCGCGGATACGATTAATCACATTTTCATAGATTTGATGGATACAGCTCCAACTGCCGGAAACCTCAGTCGTAAAGCCCATATTGCCCGTTTTTAAGATCTGTACACGTTCAGCCGCCACTTTTTCCGGGCCCCAGTTGAGATGATTAAACCAGTGCTCAATCAGCTTACTGTCCACGCGAGTACACTGCGGATAACGCGCTACAATCTCCGCTATACCTTCACCCGTTGCCTTTGCCATTCGAGGATTCCCCTCAGCCATAAAGATCAGCACGCATTTGCCGTCGGCAAAATGGGTAAAATGTTGAGTGCCATCCTCTGCGTCGTACAGACGCGCAATGGAGGGACGATAACCTTCGACCATCACTTCACGCAGGATGTTAAAACCGGTTTTCATGTCATCCAGAATGTAACCGTAGTAAAGGTTGTTCTCCGGCGTGAACTTAAATATTTTCACGGTAACTTCAGTGATATAGCACAACGCACCTTCATTACCGATGATAATGTGGCGGATATCCGGCCCAGCCGCCCGCCGCGGCACGTTCTTAATACGGGTTACCGTGCCATCCGCCAGCACAGCTTCCAGACCAACCACCATGTCCTCAATGGCACCATACAGTGTAGAGAACTGCCCGATACTACGGGTCGCCACCAGTCCCCCCATCTGTGCCAGCGGTTTAGACTGTGGAGAATGCCCGGTGGTATAACCCTTTTCACGCAGCGCGTTTTCCAGAATCTCAAGCGGAACGCCGCACTGTGCCGTCGCCTGCATGTTCTCAATGTCGATACTCAAGATTCGGTTCATGCCAGCACCGTCCAGCACCACGGAATTTTTAACTACGGTTTCCAACCCTCCTTCCGTTGCCGAAGCACCAGTGCGAGGTACTCCGTTGATTTTATGTTGATTCATAAACGCCAGAACGCGGGAAACGTGTCCTGTGGACTCCAACTTCACCACGGCAGCAGGAATGGGTAGCGTATAAACACCGTGAATATCCGCATATTTACGAAAACGGTCAATACTGTTTTTCTTTAACACGGTTTCATCGGTGATTACGCGTTCGGACCCGACAATTTCTTTTAACTGGTCAACAATCGCTTCTCGAGATAAAGACATAGTCATACCTTCCTGATAATTAACTTGGAATAATTAATAAAAACAGAAGCCACCTGACAAAATTAGCGAACTAAATAACCGCCATCGACAACAAGTAAATGACCGTTAACGTAATTTGAAGCCTGACTGGCAAGAAAAATCGCCGCCCCCATTAGGTCCTGGGTATCACCCCAACGATTGGCAGGGATATGATCCAGTACGCGCTGATTTGTTTCAGGATTACTCCGGGTCGCTAACGTAATATCTGTTGCATAATATCCAGGTGCGATACCGTTAACCTGAATATTATATTGACCCAGTTCATCGCAATACGCTTTAGTAAATCCAGCAAGGGCATGCTTGGTTGCCGCATAAGCCGGAGACCACTGACCACCAAGCCAGGAGAACAAAGAACAAATGTTAATAATTTTACCGCTATTTTGTGGAATCATAATTTTCGCGGCTTCATAACTCAGCTCAAACGCCGCCGTCAGGTTAACATCAATCATGGGATCCCAATCGGCACGACCAAAATCCAGGACCTTATTCAGCTTACAAATTCCCGCATTGTTTACCAAAATATCAACGGTACCAAAACGCTCGCAGCAGGCGGCGATAATCTTCTGAGGTGCTCCTTTTTCGGTAATATCCACCTGCATAAACTCCACTTCAACACCTTGTTTTTCAATTATTTCCTTCGTTTCACCGCTATCTTTTACAAAGCTTGGTATGAACAGGTTCGCGCCAGCTTTCGCCAGTGCCATTGCGAAAGCCTGACCCAAACCGCTGTTCCCGCCCGTTACAATCGCCGTTTTTCCTTTCAGAGAGAAAAAATCCATTGAAAATGCGTTGAGTGATTCGATCGACATAGGTAAGCTCCAAATTTCTTAAGGCAAAAAAAAAGAAAGGTAACTTCCCCCGCGTGAGGGAAGTTACCTTTCTCATTATCTCTGGTAACTGGAATGAATTTTTAGCACAGTGACAAAATACCTAATGTGATCATTCTCACAGAAGCCTCTTTCATTTTGTTATTATGGTTAAAAACAAGAACCGTGATTATTCTCACACTATATTACTCCCTTCCGTGCTATTCCTAATTGTAATTACTAGAGACCTGAGAAAAGTAATCCTCCTGCAAAGGCGGTTTACTTTTCTCTTTTTTTTGTCTACGCAAAATGGGAATTCGATATGCAACATAACTCATATCGCCGTTGGATAACGCTCGCTATTATTAGTTTTAGCGGCGGCGTCAGTTTTGACCTGGCTTATTTACGCTATATATATCAAATCCCCATGGCAAAATTCATGGGATTTAGCAATACCGAGATTGGATTAATAATGAGTACATTTGGTATTGCCGCTATTATCCTATATGCCCCCAGCGGCGTCATTGCTGATAAATTCTCTCATCGTAAAATGATTACCTCCGCAATGATTATTACTGGATTGCTCGGTTTAGTGATGATGACGTACCCGCCATTGTGGGTCATGCTCTTTATCCAGGTCGCCTTTGCCGTCACCACAATTTTGATGCTGTGGTCAGTCTCGATCAAAGCCGCGTCATTGCTGGGAGATCACAGTGAACAAGGGAAAATTATGGGCTGGATGGAAGGGCTGCGAGGGGTTGGCGTCATGTCTCTTGCAGTCTTTACCATGTGGGTCTTCTCCCGTTTTGCGCCAGATGACAGCAACAGCCTGAAAGCCGTGATCCTGATTTACAGCGTGGTTTATATCCTGTTAGGGATTCTGTGCTGGTTCTTTGTCAGCGACGGTCCCCAGCACATTGACAGCGTAAAAGAAGAAAAAAAGGCGTTCGAGTTCAGCGATATTCTGACGGTTCTGCGAATCAGTACAACCTGGTACTGCAGTATGGTCATTTTTGGCGTTTTTACTATCTATGCCATCCTCAGTTATTCCACAAATTATCTGACTGAAATGTATGGCATGTCACTGGTCGCTGCGAGCTATATGGGGATCGTCATCAACAAAATTTTCCGTGCTTTCTGCGGGCCTTTGGGTGGCATTATCACCACCTACAGCAAAATAAAGTCACCTACGCGCGTGATCCAATTGCTCTCAATAGTGGGCGCTCTCGCCCTGATAGCGTTGCTGATAACCAATTCAAACCCGCAATCTGTCGTTATGGGGATCGGTCTTATTCTATTACTGGGATTCACCTGCTATGCCTCACGTGGACTTTACTGGGCCTGTCCAGGGGAAGCCAGAACGCCGCCTTACATCATGGGAACCACTGTGGGCATCTGCTCGGTTATTGGTTTTCTTCCTGATGTCTTTGTCTATCCAATTGTGGGTCACTGGCAGGATACGCTTCCTGCAGCAGAGGCCTATCGCAATATGTGGTTGATGGGGCTGGCCGCCTTGTGCACGGTAATCCTCTTTACTTTCTTACTGTTTCGTAAAATTCGAACCACCCATACCAGACCGGAAAAAATGACATCACTGACCGCAGATATCTCCGGCGAGTGAAAACGGAAAACGAAAGGAGCATGATAATGTCGAAAAAATACATCATTGGAATTGATGGGGGAAGCCAGAGTACCAAGGTGGTGATGTACGATCTGGAGGGAAACGTCGTTTGTGAAGGGAAAGGCGTTTTGCAACCGATGTATACCCCCGATGCTGATACCGCGGAACATCCGGATGATGATTTATGGACCTCTTTATGTCTTGCCGGCAAAGACTTAATGAATCAATTCTCGGGTGACAAAAAAGACATTGTCGGAATTGGTCTGGGGTCCATACGCTGCTGTCGCGCCCTACTCAAAGCCGATGGAACGCCAGCAGCCCCGCTGATTAGTTGGCAGGATGCACGCGTAACGCGCCCCTATGAGCATACCAACCCGGATGTCGCTTACGTCACCTCATTTTCAGGTTATCTGGCGCATCGCTTAACTGGCGAGTTTAAAGACAATATTGCCAACTACTTTGGGCAATGGCCGGTGGATTACACCACCTGGTCATGGAGTGATGATGATGAAGTGATTAAGAAATTCAATATTCCGCGCAAAATGCTATTTGATGTCCAGATGCCAGGCACTCTGCTTGGTCATCTGAAAACCGATGCCGCACAGGTGACAGGATTTCCGGCTGGATTGCCCGTCATCTGTACGACCAGCGATAAACCAGTCGAAGCCCTTGGCGCAGGTTTACTGGACGATGAAACGGCAGTGATTTCGTTGGGTACCTATATTGCCCTCATGATGAATGGCAAGGCGCTTCCCAACGATCCGTCCGCCTATTGGCCGATTATGTCTTCCATTCCGGAAACCCTGCTCTATGAAGGTTATGGCATCCGCAAGGGGATGTGGACGGTCAGTTGGTTGCGCGACATGTTAGGTGAATCATTAATCCAGGATGCTAAAAATCAGGGGCTCTCACCTGAGGACCTTTTGAATAAGAAAGCCGCATGCGTGCCGCCAGGCTGTAATGGCCTGATGACCGTGCTGGACTGGCTGACTAATCCCTGGGAACCGTACAAACGCGGGATCATGATTGGCTTTGATTCCAGTATGGATTACGCGTGGATTTACCGATCTATTCTGGAGAGCATTGCGCTGACGCTTAAAAACAACTACGACAATATGTGCAATGAAATGAACCAGTTTGCTAAACATGTGATCATCACCGGTGGCGGTTCAAACAGCGATCTGTTTATGCAGATCTTTGCTGATGTGTTCAACCTTCCTGCCCGCCGAAACGTCATTAACGGCTGTGCCAGCCTGGGAGCAGCCATTAACACGGCGGTGGGGCTTGGTCTTTATCCGTCCTATCAGAAAGCGGTTGAGAATATGGTACGGGTGAAAGATGTGTTTATCCCGATTCCTGAACATGCAGCACGCTATGAAGCCATGAACAAAGGGATCTTCCGGGAATTAACAAAACATACCGATCCGATTCTGAAAAAATCGTATGAAGTGTTCCACGGCGATTTAAGTAAGGTGGACGCAATACAAAGCTGGTCAAACGCTTAAGGTCAAAAAAGCCGGATTATGTATCCGGCTTTTTATCAGGCAATATTCAGATACTTGTGCGTCTGCATCGACAGGCGCCAGTTGCGCGCGATACAGGTATCAATGCACAGGCGTGTGGCATCCTCTTTCTGGCTGATAGGTTGCAGCGCAATCACCCGCGGTTTGTCGTCGCTCAGCGTGGCGAGCAGTTCGTCCAGCGCTTCAATGTCACGCACGCGCCCGACCGGATGTTTAATCTCATTCGCGCGTTCCAGCGCCTGAGACAGAACGTCATAACCACCGCGCATGTTCACCTTCGGAGACACGGTCACCCAGGTATTTGGCGTGCAGCGCACTTCGTGTGTACCGCTGGTTTCTATCTGGCAGCTAAAACCGTTCTTTTCCAGCAAATCTGTGAGGGGCATCAGGTCATGAATACACGGTTCACCGCCGGTGATCACCACATGACGCGCGGTGTAGCCTTGTCGGCCAATCACCGCCAGCAGATCTTCACTGCTTGCCGCGCCCCATTTATCACTCTCTTTGGTTTTCGCCAGGATGCTGTACAGGGAGACTTCCCGATCCTCAAGCTTATCCCAGGTGTGTTTGGTATCGCACCAGGCACAGCCAACCGGGCATCCCTGTAAACGAATAAAAATGGCGG
>PPYF01525338.1_pt1 | contig 26170 bp, 20 predicted proteins | sample 1559871 | NCBI WGS metagenome assembly PPYF01 (sample SAMN08240021, study PRJNA423297) | Human gut metagenome, whole genome shotgun sequencing project. | reverse complement strand
GCGCCCGCGAGGGTCCTTGAAAGCACACCCCGCGTGTGTCAGGAGCATAAGGTCTGCTTGCAGATACCTTGCTCCGCCTACGGCATAAGACCTGCTTCGCAGGGATCTTGCCGCAGGCAAAAACGAATCCCGTTTTTAGCGCCCCGCTCACCGGCAACGGTGACCGGGGCGTATTTTTGTGCCTGCCCTATTTTACACTTTCTTCATAGGTTTTTCATGAAAAGCAACCCATTCTGTGCTATACTACAGGCATAAGGAACCGGGGCCGCAACCGATTCCTTGTACATGATTCCTCCTCACACCAAGGCAATATCCGAACAGAAAGCCCATTCCAGCGTTCCGCAAGTGCTGGAAGGGGCTTTCTGCGTTTTTGACGGAAATTTCCCTCGTCTTTCGGAGGATTTAGGGTTGACCGGCCTTTTCGTGAACGCTATAATAAAAAGAGGAAAAGAATTTTAGGAGGTGAACGCAGGACAATGGACCCGGATCATAGTCGAAGACACGGATCAACTGCGAAACAGCAACAGCAAAAAGCAGCTGCGTTCGCCTTTTTTGCCCGGTAAGAGGTGCCGTTTGGTACTTCTCAGCGGGGAGAAAGGGCGCGGCTTTGTGCGCGGTAAGGGCGGAAGGGCCCGATCCTGCGCTGGGCGGCGCTTTTTGTTTTGTGAGCTGTCCGATCCGCCGGAAACGGTAAGGAGGAACACAAAATGGAACTGGAAGAAAAGAAGACTGCGGCACCGGAAGCCTCGCTCCCTGTGCCCGAACTGCCCACTGATATCCCCGCAGAGGTGCGGCAGAAGCTGGCCGAAGACCTGAACGAAGAAGCTACCGAGGACCTCAAGCAGGACGTGCGCGACGCTGAAAAGGAAGAGGCCAAGGACGAAGAGGTCAAGGCCAACCCCGAAATGCTGACCAAGAGCCGTCTGCTCAAGATGCTGGTGAAAAAGCAGTACGTGAAGCTGCGTGAGGTCACCGAGGAAGAGCAGCCCGCCGATCTGGCGGAGCTGCTGGAAGAGCTGGACGAGAATAACCGCCTTGTGGTGTTCCGTTTGCTGAAAAAGGACGTCGCAACGGAAGCTTTTGCCTACATGTCCGATGAGGCCCGCGACGATCTGGTCAATGCGTTTTCGGATATCGAGCTGGTCAGCGCCATCGAAGAGATGAGCTTGGACGACGCAGCCGACCTTTTGGAAGATATGCCCGCCGGTGTCGTCAAGCGGGTGCTGGAGAAATCCTCCAAGCAGACCCGTGAGAGCCTGAACAAACTGCTGAACTACCCCGAAAGCTCGGCCGGCAGCCTGATGACCCCCGAATACGTCCGTCTGCGGAAGGATATGAACGTCAGCGAGGCGCTGGCTGCCATCCGCCGGCAGGGCGAGAACGCCGAGACGGTCTACACCAACTACGTGGTGGAGCGGAACCGTCTGCTGGGCGTTGTGTCGGCCCGCAGTCTGCTGCTGGCCGACCCACAGACTCCCATTGAGGACATCATGGACGATAATGTGGTCACCGTGAAGGTCACGGACGATCAGGAATATGTGGCCCGTGAGATGCAGCGCTACGACTTCACCGCCATGCCTGTTCTGGACAACGAGGGCATGTTCGTCGGTATCATCACCATCGACGATGCAATCGACGTCCTGACCGACGAGTCCACCGAGGATATGCAGAAGATGGCTGCTATTCTGCCGGATGACGATGCAACGACCTATTTTGGTACGAGCGTCTGGACCCACGCCAAGCAGCGCATCCCTTGGCTGCTGATCTTGATGCTGTCGGCGACCTTCACCGGCATGGTCACCACCCACTACGAGGAAGCGTTCGTCAGCCTTCCCCTGCTGGTCTCCTTCATGCCTATGCTGATGGATACCGCCGGCAACTGCGGCAACCAGATCAGCACCCTGATGGTCCGCGGCCTTGCACTGGGCGAGGTGGAGCCTTCCGATTTCCTGAAAGTTCTCGGCAAGGAGCTCCGCGTTTCCGCCATCGTGGGCGCAGTGCTGGGCCTTGTGAACGGTCTGCGCATCTACCTGATGTACACCTTTATCTTTGCAGGCCAGTACGAGAACGTGATGGGCTATGCTGTCGTGGTCAGCGTGTCGCTGTTCTTCAGTGTCATTCTGGCAAAGCTGGTGGGCGGTATGCTGCCGCTGGCCGCCAAGAAGCTGGGAGCCGACCCGGCCATTATGGCGACGCCCTTCATCACCACCATCGTCGATGCGTGCAGCTTGATCCTCTACTTCCAGATCGCGCAGCTCGTGTTCCGGAATATGATGTAAAACGTTCGGAGAACGGATGTCTCTGCGGTTTTGCCGCGGCTGCACCCGTTCTCTTTTTTACAGTTTTCAACACCGCAGTTTTATACATTGCGGGATGTGGAAAACTCAGGGGCTCAGATTCCAACGGGGAGAATGCGGAGTGGCTTGGCGGAAAGTCAGTAAAAAAAGAAAAGAAAAGGCCTCGACTTTCTTTTGGAAAAAAGAAAATTCTCCTGCATTTCTCCCCAAAACCCTCCATGGAAAATGCAGGGAAATACATCACGTATAAAAATCAGTCTCCCCGCCTGTGGAAAACTCGGTGGAAAAAGTGGAAAACACCGTGGGAAACTGCCCCTCTTTTTCACAAATTCGGTGGAAAATACCGTGGAAAAAGTGGATAAGTCCATCCGGAAGCACCAAAAATGGATACAACCAGCCGTTTTGGCACTCCCCCACGGCGACAGCTAAGACCTTTGTTCATAGGGAGTTCCTTGAATGGCCCGGCCAAACATGGTACAATAAAAATACACACAGCCCCGTCTGACCGGGGCAAAATCTACGATCATGGAGGCGTCTGCCTATGAACTGGCTTACCAAACTGGAGCGGAAGTATGGCCGCATCTGCATCCCGAACCTCATCTCGATCTTGGTCGGCGCGCAGATCTTGGTCTACGCCGTGGAGCTGTTCGTCAATCAGTATATCTCACTCTACCTGAGCCTGAACCGCACCGCCCTGCTGGTGGGTCAGCTCTGGCGGGTCATCACCTTTGTATTCGTTCCGTTTTCGGGCGGCGGACCGCTGAGCGTGGTGCTGGGCATCTATTTCACATGGTTCATCGGCAGCGCGCTGGAAAAGGAGTGGGGCGATTTTCGCTTCAACCTTTATATCCTGCTGGGCATGGTGGGCGCGGTGGCGGCCTGTCTGCTGACGGGCTACGCCGATACCTACTGCCTGTCCCTGTCGCTGCTGCTGGCCTTTGCCATGCTTTACCCGGAGGTTCAGGTGCTGCTCTTCTTCGTCATCCCCATCCGGGTGAAGTACTTCGGCCTGTTCGCGGGGGCGCTGTGGCTGCTCAGCTTCCTCGGTGCCGGGGCAGCGGGCAAGCTGAACTATCTGCTCTGCATGGTGAACTTCCTCGTCTTCTTTGGCCCGCAGGCGTGGCGCAGTGTCCGCGCATGGGTCCGCCGTGAACAGTGGAAGAGGAAGAACCGCCGATGATGCTGGATCGATTGGAAGGCAACGCGGAGCTGAAATCCAGCGTTCGCCTCATGCTGGACAGCCGCCGCTTGACCCACAGCGTCCTTTTGGTGGGCGAGGAGGGGCTGGGAGCCGGTTTCGCGGCCCGCTGCGTTGCGGCCGATTATCTTTACCCCCAAGGCGGAGCGCCCGCTGAGGCGCTTGTACGGGGCGAATGCTGCCGTGCCGTGGCAAAGGCCGGCAAGCGCGACAGCGGCCAGATCGAAACGGGTGTCGTGCGGGAGGCCATCTCGGTCACCGGCATGGGCTCCGGCGGAAAATATCTTGTCGGTCAGGTCACGGCCATGCGGTCGGAGATCTTCAACACCAGCCTTTCGGCGGAGGGCCGCGCCGTCCTGCTCTACCACGTGGAGCGGATGAACGAGGAATCGGCCAACGCCCTGCTGAAGGTCATGGAGGAGCCGCCGGAGGGCGTGCTCTTTCTGCTGACGGCGGATTCGCTGGCGGGCGTGCTGCCCACCATCCGGAGCCGCTGCATCAGCTTTGCTATGGCCCCCGTCTCCCCTGCCGACTGTGCCCGCTACTGCACGAAGCAGGGGGTGGACGCCAAGGCGGCGGCCCTGTACAGTGAGCTTTTCGATGGCCACATCGGCACAGTGCTGGCCGCCGCGCGGGACGATGCCCGCCGCGAGCAGGTGGAACAGGCTCTGACGCTGGCCAAGGCCGCCGCCGCGAAGGACAGCTACGCCGCCGCCGTCCTGCTGGCCGGTTACGAAAAGGAGAAAGCCGGTGCAGCCGCCCTGCTGGCCGATTTCCGGGCCGTCGCCGCTGCCGGGCTGCGGGGCAGCCCCCGCTCCCCGGTGCAGGGCGATGCCGCCCGCAAGGCGCTGGGAGCCGCCGATGCCGCCATGCAGCGCATCGGCGCACAGGTCAACCCGAAGATCGTTCTGTCTGTGCTGGCCGCAAAATTCAGAAGCTTCTGAATAAGAAAAGCAGCCGCAAATGCGGCTGCTTTTCTCGTTATCATGCTGAAAATATCTTATCTTCTCCGGGTGCGGTGCTTGCGGTTCAGGTTCAGCGAACCGCCGCTGGCGACCATGGTAACGAAGCTGAGGACTGCAAGAATGAGCACCAGAGCCGCCATGAGGAGCAGGGTGCTTTTGAGGTCGGTGCGAAAGTCGGAGACGTATTCCTGATGGGTTACGAGGCTGACCTTGCCCACCTCGTAGCCGTCCAGATAGACGGTGGCCTCGCCGAGGACGGCGCCGCTCTTGACGGTGGCGGAGACGCTCTCCGGCAGCTCGAAGCTGTAGGTCACCTTGTCGTCGGCGTGGCCGTAGCCGCTGAGGGGTTCGGCGGCATAGAGCTCCACGGCGTCCTCACTGCGGCACTTGGTCAGCGGGACCGTGGTCAGCGGCGTGTCGGTGTCCACGAGCTGACGGTCTGCAAAGCTGGCGAAAGCCCAGTCCAGCAGCTCGGAAGCTTCCTTGTAGATGTTGTCGAGGTCGGAGCCGAGGATGACCAGCCCGTAGGTGTGGCCGCCTTTCTGGGCAAAGGTGACGTAGCAGCGGCCCGCCAGCGTGGTGAAGCCGGTCTTCATGCCGCGGATGTAGTCGCGGTAGTAGGGGTACTCCGGGTTCAGCATCAGGTTGGTGGAGGTGATGGTCCGCTCGTTCTGGTGCAGGTTGGTGGCCGGGAGGGTGTAGCTCAGGGTGTTGGCGGCCTTCATGTAGGTCTCGTTGGCGGCACAGGCCGACGCGATGAGGGCGAGGTCATGGGCCGAGGAGACGTTGCCGTAGTCATACAGGCCGTGCACGCAGGTAAAGCTGGTGGAGGTGCAGCCCAGCTCCTGCGCCTTCTGGTTCATCATGGCCACAAAGTTGGGCAGACTGCCGTCCGCCACGTCGCTGGCGATGACGCTGGCGGCGTCGTTGGCGCTGGCGACCAGAAGCCCGTACAGCAGGTCGATGCGGCGCACCGTCTCGCCGATGCGGAAGTTCATGGTGCTGCCATTGGCGTTCTGGATGTCCTTGAACTCCTGCGTCAGGCTGGTGGGGATGGTGATCTCAGCGTTCAGATCCTTGCCGCTTTCGAGGAAGAGCAGGGCCGTCATCATCTTGGTCAGGCTGGCGATGTAGCGCTGCTGGTCGATGTTTTGTTCCAAGATGGGCTTGTCGATGTCCGCGTTGAACAGGTAGACCGATTCGCCCTCATTGGCGGTCTGGATGGGCATCTCGTACACGGCCAGACCCGGCAGTGCAGCCGAGACGGCCAGCACAGCCGTCAGCAGCAGGGCAGCAGCCCGGCGGAAGAAGGTGTTTTTTTGCATGAGCATATCCTCCCAAAAGATTCAGATCATCCCAGCAGTTTCTGCCAGAACGAGAACAATGTGTACTTTTCGGGTGCCGGGGCAGTTTCCGCCGGTGCCGGATGGAGTTCCGGGCTAGTGAAGGCCCAGTCGAACAGCTCGGCGGCCTCGCGGAAGATGTTCTGGCTGTTGGAACCCAAGATCACAAGGCCGTAGGTGTGGCCGTCCTGCTGGGCAAAGGTGACGAAGCACCGCCCCGCTTGGGTGGTGAAACCGGTCTTCATCCCGTGGGCATAGCTGCGATAATAGGCGCTGGCGGGCTGCAGGAGCTTGTTGGTGGTGGTCACGGTCCGGGCGGGATGCACATTGGTGGCGGGCAGCTCGTAAGCCGTGGCGTCGGCGATCCGCCGATAAGCAGGGTTCGCGTAGCATGCCAGCGCGATTTTGGCCATATCGCGGGCCGTGGAGTAGTTGCCGGTGTCGTAGAGGCCGTGGGCGCAGGTGAAATGGGTGGAGATGCAGCCCAGCTGAGCCGCGCGGGCATTCATTCGGGCTGCAAAGGCCGCAAGGTCACCCCCGGCATCGTCGCTGGCGAGGACGCTGGCCGCATCGTTGGCGCTGGGCAGCAGCATCGCGTAGAGCATGTCGATGCGGCGGACGGTCTCCCCCGCCTGTAGGCCGATGGTGTGGCCCCGGTCTGCCTTGATGGCTGCAAACTCCGGCGTCAGGCTGTCCGGGATGGTGATCTCCGCGTTCAGGTCATTTCCGCGCTCGATCACCAGCAGGGCTGTCATCATCTTGGTCAGGCTGGCAACGCAGCGGGGCAGGTCGGGATTCTGCTCCACAAGGACTTCCCCGGTGTCGGCGTCGAAGAGATAGATCGACTCCTGCGGGTAAGCGGTCTGGATGGGCATGGCGTAAACGGCAAAGCCGGGCAGAGCAGCCGCCGCCGCGATGGCGGCGGTCAACACCAGCGCCAGCACCCGGCGCGCAAAGGAATGGATGTACATGGTCAAAAGCTCCTTCGGAAGTTCCCGGCTTCCACGATGGGGGTTGAAAAAGAACTATTAAAAGAATACCATAAAAGAAGCAAAAGAGAAAGGTGGTTTTTCAACAATGATCGTTTTCTTTGGTGGAAAAACGCCCCAAGACCGCGGCGCGGCCTTTGTGGCCCCCAATGCCACGGTGCTGGGCGATGTGATTCTGGAAGCCGGTTCGAGCGTTTGGTACGGGGCGGTGCTGCGCGGGGACGACGGCACCCTGACCCTTGGCGAGAATACCAACGTGCAGGATAACGCGGTGCTCCACTGCGACCCCGGCGGGGCCGTGTTGCTGGGCAAAAATGTCACGGTGGGCCACAGCGCCCTTGTCCACGGCTGCACCGTGGGGGACGGTAGCCTCATCGGGATGCACGCCACCCTGCTGAACCACTGCGTCATCGGGAAAAACTGCATCATCGGGGCCGGGGCGCTGGTGCCGGAAGGGATGGTCATCCCGGACGGTTCCGTGGCCGTCGGCGTCCCGGCGCGGGTCATCAAGACCATCTCCGCCGAACAGGCTGCACACAATGTCGAAAATGCGCAGCACTATGTCATGGACGCGAAAAATCACGATGCTGTCATAAAAGTTTCACAAGAATTTACAAGAATGTAATGACTTTTGTTCCGAAATCGGGTATACTATAGAGCACAAGGGAGCGGGGCCGCAACCGTCTCCCTTGCACATGATTCCTCCTCACACCAAAGCAATACCCCAAAAAGCAGGAACCCTCTCCGGTGTACCGCAAGCGCCGGAGAGGGTTCTTGTTTGTTTTAGAGGCGGCAGTGCGAAGCACGGACGGAGAGGGCTTACACCGCCCCGTAAATGCCGTGGACGGAGACTTCGCCGGTGAAGACGTGCTCTTCGCCGCTGTCAGTGCGGACGACGAGGCGGCCCTCTTCGTCCACGTCGATGGCTTCGCCCGCGCCCTGCCCGCCGCCCGGCAGGTCAAAGGTCACCCGGCGGCCGATGTTGACACAGGCAGCCTTGTATTCCTCCCGGAAGGGGGCAAACCCCTCTCGCGCAAAGACGTACATCGGGCGGTCGAAGCCGAAATCAGTCAGGCTCTCGGCCAGCCACTGCGGGTCGGCGGCGAGATCAACGGCTGCTCCCTGCAGCGTCAGCGAGGTGCCGTGGGGCAGGTTCGCCGCGTCAAAATAGCTCTGGGGCTGGGCCAGATTGATGCCGATGCCGCACAGAATGCCCCGGCCCTGCTGCTCGTAGCCGTAGGAGACGGATTCGCACAGGATGCCGACGATCTTCTTACCCTTCAGCAAAAGGTCGTTGGGCCACTTGATCTGGCAGTCCACGCCGTAGCGCAGCTTGAGCTGGCTGCGCACGGCAAGGCTTGCCAGCAGCGGCAGGGTGGCGGGCTGTGCCAGCGGCTCCCGGATGGCGACGGTGTAGTACAGCGCCTTGCCCTCCGCGTTGACCCAGCTGCGGCCCAGCCGCCCCCGGCCGGCGGTCTGGTTGGTGGTGTAGACCGCGCCCACCGGGCCGAACTCCTCGAAATGCTCTTTCACATAGGCGTTGGTGCTGCCGCATTCGGGCAGATAACGCACCTCGTTGATGCTCATGAGTGTGGTACCTCTTTGTGTTCATGGGAGATGATCTTCCCTTGGTCCAGCGTCAGCACACCGTAGGTGTTGGGGCCGGTATAACACCGGCCGCAGGAGCCGGGGTTGAACAAAAACACCTTGCCGCGCTGCTCGGCCACCGGGATATGGGTGTGGCCGAACAGGGCCACCTCGGCCCCGCGGGCGGCGGCGGCATCGGTGAGCGTATCCAGATCGTATTTTACGCCATACATATGGCCGTGGGTATAGAAGACGACGACCTGATCGAAGGCGGCCAGACCGGCCAGCGGCTCCAGTGCGCCAAAATCGCAGTTTCCGGCCACCGCATAGACCTTCATTTTCGGGTAGAGCGTCAGGGCCTCTTCCAGATCGCGCAGACCGTCGCCGAGAAAGATCACGGCGGTCGCGTCGCTTTCCGCATGAAGAATGCGCTCGACAGCTCCGGTGCTGTTGTGGCTGTCACTCAGGATCAAAAGTTTCGTCACGGGACAACGTCCTCCTAAAATTTAGTTATTCTGCATGGCCAGCATCTGCTTGTAGACCTCGCTCTTGGAATACGGGGTCCCCTGCGCGGCGGCTTTGGCGGCGGCGGTGGGGCCGTACCCCTCGCTTGTCAGGTCTAAGGCGCGCTGGGCGGCCTGTTCCAGCGTCAGGCTCTCTTCGGTCTCGGCGGCGGGTGCCCCGGCCATGACCAGCACATACTCGCCGCGGGGCTCATTTTTGGCGTAGTGGGTCTGTGCCTCTCCGAGGGTGGTCTTCCAGATCTCCTCGTGGAGCTTGGTCAGCTCGCGGCAGAGGGTGATGCTCCGCTCAGTGCCGAAGGCCGTCACCAGATCGTCCAGCGTGGTGCGCAGTTTGTGCGGCGCTTCGTAGAAAATGACCGTCCGCTTCTCGCCCTGCAATTCGGCCAAGCGCTCCCGCTTCTGCTTCTTGTTCACAGGCAGGAAGCCCTCGAACACCCAACGGGAGGTGTCCTGCCCCGAAACCGCCAGCGCCGTGACACAGGCCGAGGCGGCGGGCACCGGCACGACCTTGATGCCGCGGGCCAGCGCATCCCGGACGATGACCTCGCCGGGGTCGGAGACGCAGGGCATTCCGGCGTCTGAGCAAAGGGCGCAGTTCTCCCCCGCCTCGATGCGGCGCAGGATACCTTCGCCTTTTTGCAAAGCGTGCTCGTAGTAGCTGACCATCGGCTTTTTCAGGCCGAGGAAGTTCAGCAGCTTCATGGTCACGCGGGTGTCCTCGGCGGCGATAAAGTCCGCCGCACCAAAGGTCGCCGCCACCCGCGGCGGCATGTCGTCCAAGTTGCCGATGGGCGTTGCGACGATATATAACGTACCAGCCATACAGACCTCCCAGTTTTAGTTGTTCCCGTACAGGGCCGCCCCCGCCGAGATGAGAACATCCGGTTCGATGCGCAGCCCGGTCTTGCGGTTTTTCTGCGCCTCCACCAAAAAGAGCCACGGGGCCGCGTCGGGCTTGTTCTTCACAAAGGCGAGGCGCTTGGGCTCCAAGCGGTTGGCCCGCAGCACGGCCAGCACCTCGGCCAGCCGTTCGGGCCGGTGGCAGAGCGCGAGCCGCCCGCCGTCTTTGAGCAGCCGGAAGCCGCAGCGGCAGACATCCTCCAGCGTGCAGTCGGTCTCGTGCCGCGCTGCGGCGCGGGCGGGGTCGCTGCTCTGGAACCCGGCAGTAAAGTAGGGCGGGTTGCAGGAGCAGACATCGAAGCTGCCCTCCCCCGCCCGGTAGGTGCGCAGGTCGGCGCAGACGGGGGCGATGTGGTCGATGCCCTGTGCGGCCAGTGCCTCACGCAGGAGGCTGCTTGCCTCCGGCTGGAGCTCCACGGCGGTGCATTCGCCCCGGTGGCCCCGGTCGTGCCACTCCAAGCTGACGATGCCGCAGCCGGAACACAGGTCCACGGCCTTCTGGCTGCGCTTTGGCTCCGTGAACCGGGCCAGCAGCAGCGCGTCCGACCCGAAGCGGTGGGCCGCCGAACAAAAGACTTCTGTTTTATTATACAAAATCTCGGTGGAATGTTCCATATCTGTGCCGTGAATCCTTTACCAAAATATCGGGCCGGAATCTCCGGGAAAATTGTGCAGGGCGGAAAACCGCCCGCAAACAAAAAGCAGCAGACCCGCTTTGAACAGGTCTGCTGCTTTTGATGCGTTTTTACGGATATCGCCGTGAAATTATTCAGCGGTGATAGCACCGGTGGGGCAAGCGCCCTCGCAAGCGCCGCAATCAATGCAAGCGTCTGCGTTCACAACTGCGACACCGTTCTCAACGGTGACAGCACCAACGGGGCAAGCGCCCTCGCAAGCGCCGCAGCCAACACATGCGTCAGAAACCTTGTGTGCCATAATAAAACTCTCCTTTATTTCCCGTGCCAATGTTTAGGAGGAGCCTGCCCTCGCACGGTACCAGCAAGCTGCTCCGGAATTCATCCTTGTCTGCATTCTAACAAACCAAAAATGAAAAGGCAAGACTAACCGTACCGCCGAAAAGGGCTTTTTATATTTTTTGTTGGGTTGCACAAAAGCAACGGCTAACTTTACGGGAAAATTGAGGGAGATTTTTAGCGAAAATCACGAAGTACGGTTAGTTTTATAATACTAACCACTGTGATTTCCCACCATTTTTCTGGGAATTATTTCGCCTTTTTGGGGCAGTTTCCACAGCCGGTGGGGTTACCGTCGGCGTCCGCTGCAGCCACCACAGGGGCGGGGTTGCGCACGCCGGAATAGTCGTCGTCCGGGTCGGGGCGGCGGGGGGCACGCTTGCCGCCGCTGACATACTCGCACACGCCGACCTTGTAGTACCGGGGGGTCAGGGCTTCGGAGCCGCAGCGCACCCGCAGGTAGCCGGAAACGGGGTTCACTTCCAGCACGGTGCCGAGACCGTCCGGGGTGCGGACGGTGCTGCCCACCATGGGCATGATGCTGTTGAGGTACTCGTAGGCGCTCTCCTCATAGGCGAGGCAGCACATCAGGCGGCCGCACGCGCCGCTGATCTTGGTGGGGTTCAGGGAGAGGCCCTGCTCCTTGGCCATCTTGATGGAAACAGGCTGGAAGTCCTTCAAAAAGCGGGAGCAGCAGAAGGGCTGGCCGCAGATGCCAAGGCCGCCGATCATCTTGCTCTCGTCGCGCACGCCGATCTGGCGCAGCTCGATGCGGGTGTGGAAGATGCCGGCCAGATCCTTGACCAGCTCGCGGAAGTCCACGCGGCCGTCGGCGGTGAAGTAGAACATGATCTTGGAGCGGTCGAGGGTATATTCGGCCTCCACCAGCTTCATTTCCAGCCCATGCCGGGCGATGCACTCCTGACAGGTGTGGTAAGCCCGCTTTTCATCCTCGCGGTTCTGGCGCATCCGGCGCACATCCACGCTGTCGGCTATCCGGGTGATGGGCTTGAGGGCCTTGGGCACGGCGGCATCCGTCACTTCCTTGACGCCCTGCACCACCTCGCCGCACTCGATGCCGCGGGCAGTCTCGACGATGACGTGATCGCCGGTTTTGATCTCGGCCCCGGCGGGGTCGAAGTAATAGCTTTTTCCGTTTTCCTTGAAACGGACAGAGATCACTTTTTTCATAGTTTTCCTCGTACTATTCCGATAAACACTCAAAAATTTGAGCCTATAAATCCATTCTATCAAATAGTATAACATAATCCCGAAAATATTTCCATGGAATTGCAACAATCTTCGGCCCTGAGCCGTATCTCCGGTGAAAACTGACTAAATTTTGCAAAAGATTCACCCGGCGCTCTTGCAACCCCTCTGACCTCGTGTATAATAGGAACCATGGAAAACTCGCCCTTTTGAGGGCGCTTGCCGTGGAGCGCACGGCAAAAAGTAAGGAAATGGTAGGATAAAATGGGAAAATTCAGTGTCAAAAAACCGTTCACGGTTCTGGTGGCTGTCATCATGGTGCTGATGCTGGGCTTCGTGTCCATCAGCAACATGCAGACCAACCTCTTACCGGACGTGAACACGCCGTACCTGATGGTGGTCACGGTGTATCCCGGTGCGAGCCCGGAGCGCGTGGAGAGCGAAGTCTCTGACGTCATGGAAAACGCGCTGGGCACCGTGGCAGGTGTGGAATCCATCACGGCCACCTCTGCGGAGAACTACAGCCTTCTGCTGATGCACTTCGCCGAGGGTACGGATATGAACAGCGCCTTGGTCAAGGTGTCGAACAAGGTGGACCAGACCACCTCCAGTCTGCCCAGCAGCTGTCTGTCACCTTCGATCATTGAATACAGCCTGAACATGAACGCCTTTATGACCGTGGCCGTCAGCCGCGAGGGCAGCGATGTGTACGACCTGTCGGATTTCGTCAGCGATACCCTCGTGCCCTATGTGGAGCGCAAGGGCGGCGTGTCCAGCGTGTCCGCCAACGGCCTGATCGAGAAGATGGTGCAGGTCCAGCTCAGTCAGGAGAAGGTGGACGCCATCAACGAACGGCTGCTGGAAGTCATCGACGCCCAACTGGCCGATGCGCGGGCTCAGCTCGACGCCGCTGAGGCCCAGATCGAAGCTGGCCGTACGGAGTACAACCGCCAGTTCAAGAACTTCAATAAGACTGTTTCCAACACCGTGATGCAGCAGTACAGCGGCGAGGTCGGCAATGCGGTGGAGACCGTCCGCAAACAGGCACAGGCCCTGCTGGACAGCGTCAACCAGCTCATCGCCGTGGTGCAGGAGCCGGAGATCCAACAGGCCCTGATCGACGTCCGGGACGGCTTGCAGCGCGTCATGGACAAGTTCAACGAGACGGGCATGAAGGACATCGACTCCCTGATCGAGATCGTGTCCGAGCTGCGCGAGATCACCGATAAGCTGACCACCGCCTTGCAGCAATTGCAGGAGCGCCTGAACACCGAGACCGGCACCGAGGGCAGCACCGCCACCGATCTGGTCGATGATCTGCAGGTGCAGCAGAGCCTGAACACCATTTACAATACCCTGAATGACGTCATCAAGGCTATGGACAATGTCCCCGGCCTGATGAGCACCTTCTCGGACGCCTTGGGCACCTATTCCCAGCAGCAGCTGGAAGCCTATATGCAGTTCACCGAGGCCCGCGAGATGCTGAACGAGTACGAAAAGCAACTCGAAACAGCAAAGCAGACCTATGAGGACGCCAAGGAGAAGGCCATGGCCAGCTCCGACGTCTCCAAGATGCTGGACATCGACACGCTGGCGAAGCTCATCTACGCCCAGAACTTCTCGATGCCCGCCGGTTACGTCAAGGATTCCAGCGGCAAATCGTGGCTGCTGAAGGTCGGCGAGGAGTACGACAGCATCGACGATATCTCCGGTGCCCTGCTGCTCCATGTGGACGGCTTCGGCGATGTCCGCCTGTCGGACGTGGCCGATGTGGAGGTCATCGATAACGCCGAGGCCAGCTTCACCCGCCTGAACGGCGAGCGCGCGGCCGTGCTGAAAATCTACAAAGGCTCCAGCTCCAGCGCCAGCACCGTCTCGGACAACTGCCTGTCCGCGTTCAAGGAGCTGGAAGCTCAGTACGACGGCCTCCATGTAGTCGTCCTGTCCAACCAAGGCAACTATATCACCATCATCGTCAAGAGCATCCTCAGCAGCATGATCATCGGCGCAGCATTGGCCATCATCGTGCTGGCTCTCTTCCTGCGGGACATCAAGCCCACCCTCGTGGTCGGCTTCAGCATCCCGCTGTCGGTCCTGTTCGCTGTGGTGCTGATGTACTTCACTGGCATGGACCTGAACGTCATGACGCTGGCCGGCCTGTCGCTGGGCATCGGTATGCTGGTGGATAACTCCATCGTCGTCATTGAAAACATCTACCGTCTGCGCAGCCGCGGCGTGCCCGCCGCCCGCGCGGCCGTGCAGGGCACAAAGCAGGTGGGTATGTCCATCGTGGCATCCACCCTCACTTCGGTCTGCGTCTTCCTGCCGGTGGTCTTCTCGTCCAGCCTCGTCAAGAGCCTGATGCAGCCCATGTCCCTGTGCATCGGCTACTGCCTGATGGCCTCTCTCCTTGTGGCCGTCACCGTTGTCCCGGCGGCTGCCTCCACCGTTCTGAAAAAGGCGGAGCCGAAGCAGCTCAAGTGGTTCGACAAGATCCAGAACAAGTACGCCAAGAGCTTGGAGTGGTGTTTTCAGCACCGCGCTCTGCCGCTGGTGGCAGCAGTGGCTTTGCTGGTCTTCTGCGGCTGGCGGGTCGTCTCCATGGGTGTGGAGCTGCTGCCCACCATCACCAGCAATGAGGCCATCGTCACCCTGAAAACCACCAAGGACCTCAGCAAGGAGGACTCCTACGCCATTGCCGAAAAGGCCATCGACGCCATGCTGAACGTGGACAATGTGGAGGAAGTGGGCATCACCACCGACACCCGTGTGGCCGGCATGGATGTGGGCCAGTTGGGTCTGCCCAGCACCATCACCGACCTGCTGAACGCCGCCAACAGCTACGGCACCTATCAGGTCAACGTCATGCTGAACGAGTCCCTCTCCTCCACCCAGATCGAAACGGCCCGTCAGGCGCTGGAAGATGCCCTCTCCGGCATTGAGGACTGCACCGCCACCGTCGAGATCAGCGGGATGCAGGAGCTGACCAGCCAGCTGGCCAGCGGGCTGAGCGTCAAGATCTACGGTGCGGATTCCGATACCATGACCCAGCTCTCCGAGAAGGTCGTGGAGATCGTCAACGACACCGAGGGCTTTGCCAACGCCACCAACGGTCTGGGCAGCGGCGATGCCACCATCAATCTGCAGATCGACCGCGACAAGGTCCGCTCCTACGGCCTGACCGTTGCGCAGGTCTACCAGCAGATCGCCGCCAAGCTGACCACCACCACCACGGCGCAGACCCCGGTCTCTGTGGACGGCAGAACCATGAGCGTGGAGATCAGCGACAACCTCGATCCCGTGACCAAGGAAAACATGATGGATATCACCTTTGAGACCTCTGTCATGTCCGCCGACGGCACTATCACCACCGGCACCTGTAAGCTGAGCGACATCGCAACGTGGGTCACCGGCAGTGCACCCGACTCCATCACCAGCCAGAACCAGACCCAGTACGTCACCGTTACAGCCAACACGCTGGACGGCTACAACACCACGGTTCAGGCCCGTGAGCTGGAAAAGAAGCTGGAGGCCTTCGCCCTCTCCGACGAGATGCCGGAGGGCTGCTCCTTCTCCATGGGCGGCGAGTCTGACAGCGTCAACTATATGGTCAAGGAGATGGTGCAGTGGATGGGGCTGGCTCTGCCCTTCGTCTACCTCGTCATGGTGGCCCAGTTCCAGAGTCTGCTCTCCCCCTTCATCGTGCTGTTTACCGTGCCGCTGGCCTTCACAGGCGGTCTGCTGGGTCTGCTCCTCACCGGCCAGCAGCTGACCATGATCTCCCTGATGGGCTTCATCGTCCTGATGGGCACCGTCGTCAACAACGGCATCGTCTTCGTGGACTACACCAACCAGCTCCGAATGGGCGGCATGGAGCGCCGCGCGGCCCTCATCGCCACTGGCAAGACCCGTATGCGCCCCATCCTGATGACCACCCTGACCACCGTTCTGGCCATGCTGCAGCTCGTCTTCAGCAACGATATGGCCAGCCAGCTCATGAGCGGCATGGCCATCGTCATCATCTGCGGCCTGACCTATGCGACCATCATGACGCTGTATGTTGTGCCGCTGCTGTATGATCTGCTGTTCAAGAAGCCGCCGCTGAACATCGACGTCGGCAGCGATGACCTCGACGATATCCCCGACGATGCCGCCGAGTATATCGCCCAGTCCCACGCACAGCCGGAAGCATAATTCTCAGACGACAAAGCCGTCCACTTTGGAAGTGGGCGGTTTTTTGTTTCAACCTCTCAGTCTCGCTGACGCTCGCCAGCTCCCCTAATAAGGGGAGCCCTTGGCAAAACCGGAAACTCTACCTATACGCCAGAGCCTCCCCTACTAGGGGAGGTGGCATTGCGGAGCAATGACGGAGAGGTTGTACAGAGAAAAAACTGCCCTGCGCAAGCAAGGCGTGTTTTTACGTTGCAAAATGCCCAAAAAATATCTCGAAATATTGGCTGATAAATCTAAAAAGATGCCCACACAGGAGACGTAAACTGTGATATAATCATAATTATAAAGGATATAACCGAGAGTGTGGTATCCAATCATTTCGAAAAAGGAGGCGAAGCCCTATGGCACAGTTTCACTCCAAGCCCTTTGGCGTGACCAAGAATGGCGAAAAGGTCAACGAGTATATCATGTCGAACCCCGGCGGGTTGGCGGTCAGTGTGCTGAATTACGGCTGCGTGATCAAAAACATCTTTGTTCCCACAAAACATGGGCCGGTCGATGTCGTGGTGGGCCACGACACCTTTGCCGACTATGAAAATGACTTCAATTCCTCCAGCAGTACCTGCTGCGGCGCATTTGTGGGGCGGTACGCCAACCGCATCGAGAACGCCGAGTTCAGCGTGGGCGGCAAAAAGTACCAGCTGGAACCGAACAACGGCAAAAACCACTTGCACGGCACCTTCCCTCGCAAAATTTACGACGTCAAGGCCTTCGGCGATACCCTGCTGCTGGAGACCGAGAGCCCGGCGGGCGAGGATGGTTTCCCCGGAAATCTGAAGATCTCGGTGCGCTACATCCTCACCGAGGACAACGCCCTGCGGATGGATTACCGCGTCTCCTCCGACGCCGACACCATCCTGAACCTGACGAATCACACCTACTTCAACCTCGACGGCGGCGGCGATGTGCTGAACCAGAAGCTGCGCATCTACGCTTCCCGCTATCTGGAGGGCAACAATGAGACCTGCCCCACCGGCAGCATCCTGCCTGTGGACAACACGCCGATGGATTTCCGGGCGGGCAAGGTCATCGGGCGGGACATCGACACCGGCTTTGCCCAGACCACCATGGTGGGCGGCGGCTATGACCACTGCTTCGTCATCGACCGGGGCCGCGGTGCCAGCCAGAGCCTCTGCGCGTGGGCGTCCAGCGATAAGACCGGCATCAGCATGAAGGTCTACACCACCCAGCCCGGCGTCCAGCTCTACACCGCCAACTTTTTGCAGGACTGCCCCTCTCCCGGAAAGGGCGGCGTCCCGATGCAGAAATATGGCGGCTTTGCGTTGGAGACTCAGCACTTCCCCTGCAGCCCTTCCCACCCGGAGTTCCCCTCCACGGTGCTGCGGGCCGGCAAGGTCTTCCGCGCCAACACCACCCTGCGCTTCTTCACAGGCAAGCAGTGCGGGAAATTATGAGCTTTGAGGGAGCTGCCGCTGCGGCTCCCTTTCCCTTTTCTCCCATTTGCACAAAGGGCCGCTTCTCTCCATGTGAAATCGGAGAAAAATCTTTTTAAATCAAAAAGTTGAATTTCAAAAAGAAACAAAAATCCATCTTAATAAAATTCCAGATACTTGATTCTGCATCCAAAACGCGGTATTCTTTAGGCAGAGCGCGGGGCACACCCGCATCGGTATTTTGGTGATAAGCGAGGTACTTTGCTATGGCAATTCTGGTTTCCGGCGGTGCCGGTTATATTGGCAGCCACACCTGCATCGAGCTGCTGAATGCGGGCTACGATGTCGTGGTGGCAGATAACTATTACAATGCTTCTCCGGTGGTGCTTGACCGTGTCAAGCAGATCACCGGCAAGGACTTCCGCTTCTACAACGCGGACATGACCAAGCATGAGGACGTGGAGAAGATCTTCACCGAGTGCCCGGACATCGACGCCGTCATCCAGTTCGCTGCCTATAAGGCTGTGGGCGAGAGCGTCTCCAAGCCCATTGAGTACTATTACAATAACCTGAACTGCACCCTCGTCATTCTGGATGTGATGCGCCGCCACAACTGCCACAACTTCGTGTTCAGCTCCTCGGCCACCGTCTACGGCGACCCGGCCTCCGTGCCCATCACCGAGGATTTCCCCGTGGGCAAGACCACCAACCCCTACGGCACCACCAAGGCCTTCACCGAGCGCATTCTGGAGGATGTCTGCAAGGCGGACCCGGAGCTGAACGTCGCCCTGCTGCGCTACTTCAACCCCATCGGTGCCCACAAGTCCGGCCTCATCGGCGAGGACCCCAACGGTATCCCCAACAACCTGATGCCCTACATCGCCAAGGTCGCCATCGGCAAGCTGGAAAAGGTCCATGTCTTCGGCAACGACTACCCCACCCCGGACGGCACCGGCGTGCGTGACTATATCCACGTCGTCGATCTGGCCCGCGGCCATGTCTGCGCCATCAAGAAGCTGGAGACCAAGTGCGGCCTCTTCATCTGCAACCTCGGCACCGGCCACGGCTACAGCGTGCTGGATGTCATCCACGCCTTCGAAAAGGCCTGCGGCAAGAAGCTCCCCTATGTCATCGACCCGCGCCGCCCCGGCGATATCGCCGAGTGCTACGCCGACCCCACCAAGGCCAAGAACGAACTGGGCTGGGTGGCTGAGTACGGCATCGAGGAGATGTGCGCCGATAGCTGGAATTGGCAGCAGAAAAACCCCGACGGCTACCACACTGTGAAGTAAAAAGCCAAACAAAACGCAAGGCTCGCTTCGTCCGCTCCGCGCGGATGAGGCGGGCTTTTTTCGTTTCCTGCCTTGACAATACCGGGCAGTTAGCATATATTAAAACTGTTTCTATAGGCTAACAATTTGTCGAAATGGAAAGGCAGACTGCCATGACATTAAAAGAACTGAAGATCGGCGAAAGTGCCGTGATCGATACGGTTGGCGGGGAGGGTGCCCTGCGGCAGCATTTTCTGGATATGGGGCTGATCCCCGGCGAGCGGGTCACGCTGGTGAAATTTGCGCCCATGGGCGACCCGATGGAATTGCAGATCCATGGGTACGAGCTGACGCTGCGTCTGGACGATGCGGCCCGGATCGCAGTCACCCCGGCGGCGAGTGCCCCGGCCGCCGCCCATGCCCGGCGGGAAAGCAAAATGGTGGAGCATCCGGGTCTCGGCGAGGGCGGGCGCTACCACACCAAGAAAGGGGAACACCCGGTGCCGGAGGGCACGACCCTGACCTTTGCACTGGCGGGCAACCAGAACTGCGGCAAGACCACCCTGTTCAACCAGCTCACCGGCTCCAATCAGCATGTGGGCAATTTCCCCGGCGTGACGGTGGACCGGAAGAGCGGCGCCATCAAGGAGCACCCGGAGACCGAAGTCACCGATCTGCCCGGCATTTACTCCATGTCCCCTTACTCCAATGAGGAGATCGTGACCCGCCAGTTCATCATCGGGGAAAAGCCGACTGGCATCATCAATATCGTGGACGCCACGAACATCGAGCGCAACCTGTACCTGACCATGCAGCTGATGGAACTGGAGACCCCCATGGTGCTGGCTCTGAACATGATGGATGAGGTGCGCGGCAACGGCGGCACCATCCGCATCAACCAGATGGAAGCCATGCTGGGCATCCCGGTGGTTCCCATTTCCGCCGCCAAAAATGAGGGCGTCGATGAGCTGGTGGATCATGCCATCCATGTGGCAAAATATCAGGAGCGGCCGGGCCGGATGGATTTCTGCGGCGAAGAAGATCACGGCGGCGCGGTGCATCGCTGCATCCATGGCATCATCCACCTGATCGAGGATCATGCCAAAGCGGCGGGGATCCCGGTGCGGTTCGCAGCCACCAAGCTGGTGGAGGGCGATGCCCGCATTGAGCAGGCGCTGAAGCTCGACCAGAACGAAAAAGAAATGATTGAACACATCATCGTGCAGATGGAGCAGGAGCGCGGGCTGGATCGTGCCGCCGCCATCGCGGATATGCGGTTCCACTTCATTCACCAGTTGGTCGATCAGACCGTCGTGAAGCCTCACCAGAGCAAGGAGCAGATCCGCAGCAGCAGGATCGACCAGTTCCTGACCGGAAAATATACGGCCATCCCGGCATTCGTGGGGATCATGGCGCTGGTGTTTTACCTTACCTTCGGAGTCATCGGTGCGGGGCTGCAGGGCTTGCTGGAGACCGGCATCGATCGACTGACCGTCCTTGTGGACGACGCCCTGACGTATTGGAACGTCAACGAGGCCGTACACTCGTTGGTCATCGACGGCATCTTCACCGGTGTGGGCAGCGTGCTGAGCTTTTTACCCATCATCGTGACCCTCTTCTTCTTCCTTTCTCTGCTGGAAGATACCGGCTACATGGCCCGCGTGGCCTTCGTGATGGACAAACTGCTCCGGCGCATCGGCCTTTCGGGCCGCAGCATCGTACCGATGCTCATTGGCTTTGGCTGCACGGTTCCGGGCGTCATGGCCAGCCGCACCCTGCCCTCGGAGCGCGACCGCAAGATGACCATCCTGCTCACCCCGTTCATGAGCTGCTCGGCCAAGCTCCCCATCTATAGCTTGTTTGCCGTTACCTTCTTCCCGGACCACGCGGCGCTGGTCATGGTGGGGCTGTACTTCCTCGGCATCATCGTAGGCATCCTCGCGGCGTTTGCGCTCAAGGGGACCCTCTTCCGGGGCGAGGCTGTGCCCTTTGTGATGGAGCTGCCCAACTACCGCCTCCCCGGCCTGAAGAATGTCTGCCAGCTGCTCTGGGAAAAGGCGCGGGATTTCTTGGAGCGTGCCTTCACGGTGATCTTTATCGCGACCATCGTCATCTGGTTCTTGCAGAACTTTGATCTGCAGCTCAGCTTGACGGCGGACCCGCAGGAGAGCATTTTGGCGCTGGTGGCAAGCTGCATCGCGCCCCTCTTCGCGCCGCTGGGCTTCGCGGACTGGCGGGTGTCCACGGCGCTGATCACCGGCTTCATGGCCAAGGAGAGTGTGGTTTCGACCCTGACCATTCTGTATGGTTCCTCGGCTGCGCTGGGGGCAGCGCTTTCCCCGGCGGCAGCGGCTCCCCTGCTGGTGTTCTGCTTGCTGTACACCCCCTGCATTGCGGCGGTGGCCTCCGTCAAACGAGAACTGGGCAGACGCTGGGCAGCCGTCATGGTGCTGGATCAGTGTGCTGTGGCGTGGGCTGCGGCCCTGATCGTGCGGCTCATCGCACTGGTGGTCCTCTGAACGAAGCTCTGATTTGAAAAGCAAACGCTCCTCTCTGCACAGAAATCGGTGCGGAGAGGAGCGTTTTTGTAGTTGAACGCTTGACAAATGGAGCGGTCTGTGCTAAAATACTTCAAAAATGAACAATTCAAAGATGGAGTGATAAGGATGCGAGAGATGAACCCCAGCATGGAGTTTGCGAATAAGACCGCCCTCGCCTACAGCACCGTCTGCAAGCCGCTGTGTCAGGAACTGGGGCTGCCCCAGACTGCCTTCGACATCCTGCTGTTTCTGGCCAACAACCCGGCCTACAAAACGGCCAGCGACATCGTGGACGTCCGCCGCATCAAGGCGAACCTTGTCTCGGTGAACGTGGACAAGCTGGTGCAGGAGGGGCTGCTGGAGCGCCGCCCGGTCCCCGGCGACCGCCGCAAGACCGAGCTGCACTGCACCGAAATGGCGCAGCCCATCATCCAGCGCGGCCAAGCGCTGCAGGAAGCGTTTTTTGCACGGCTGATGCAGGGCATCGACCCGGCCCAGCTTCGGGCATTCTACGATACCATCGCGCGGATGGGCGAAAATCTGGATGGGATTCTGGAGGGAAATCTATAAAATGAATGTGTTGTTTACGATCGTTGTGACCTTTTTTGCCGGGATGGGCGCGGGCCTTGGCACCGGCTTTGCGGGGATGAGCGCCGCTGCTGTCATCAGCCCGATGCTCATCACCTTCCTCGGTATGGACCCGTATATGGCCGTCGGCATCGCCCTTTCGTCGGACGTGCTGGCCAGCGCAGTATCTGCCTACACCTACCATAAAAACAAGAATCTGGACGTCAAGAACGGCCTCATCATGATGGCAAGCGTGCTGCTGTTCACGGTGGTGGGCAGCTACATCGCCAGTCTGCTCCCCTCGGCCACCATGGGTAGCTTCTCGGTCTTCATGACCTTCCTGCTGGGCATCAAGTTTATCGTCCGCCCGGTCATGACCACCAAGGAGACCATGCAGGGCGTCTCCGCGAAAAAGCGTGCCGTCCAGTCCATTGTCTGCGGCGTGATCATCGGCCTGATCTGCGGCTTTGTCGGCGCGGGCGGCGGCATGATGATGCTCCTCATCCTGACCAGCGTGCTGGGCTACGAGCTGAAGACCGCCGTCGGCACCAGCGTTTTCATCATGACGTTCACGGCCCTGACCGGCGCAGTCTCTCACTTCGCCATCGGCGGGATGCCGGACCTGTTCGTGCTGGCCCTCTGTGTGCTGTTCACCCTTCTCTGGGCCCGTATCGCAGCGGTGTTTGCCAATAAGGCCGACCCCAAGACCCTGAACCGTGCTACCGGCATCGTCCTCGTTGTGCTCGGCATCGTGGTCATGGGCTTCAACTTCCTGACAAAATAACCCGAAACGGAAAAAGACGACGCCTCTTCGGAAGCGTCGTCTTTTTTGCGTGTGTCGCATGCAATTTTGCAAACTTATTGCACCTTTAACATATGCAATTCTGGAAAAAAGTCAAGAGGTTTGCAAAAAATTCAAAAATGAGTTACTTCTCCTCGATGGTCGAATGCTCGATGACCCAATCGGCGGCGCGGCGGATGGCTTCGTTGCGCTGCATCAGGGGGACGTTCACATTGGCCTTGACCTCTTCGAGGGTCTTCTTGGTGCGGTCAGCGCGCTCCTGCAGGTTCTTGTCGATCTCCTCTTCGGTGGGAACGAGGTTTTCGTTCTGCGCGATCTGCAGCAGAGCCATCCGGGCGCGGGTGTTCTTCTCGGCGGCGGTGTGGACGTTGGCCGTGAAGTTCTCGCGGGTCTGGTGGATCTGGCTCAGGTAGCGGTCGAGGCTCAGCCGCTGCATCTGAAGCTGCTGCTGGATGTTCTCCATCTCATGCTGGTAGGTGCTCTCCACCAGAACGCTGGGCAGCTCGCCCTCGGCGGCGGCCGCCAGCTGGGTCAGGATCTGATCCTTCGCGCGGTTCAGGGCGCTGGAGTGCTTGCCGTCATACAGCTGCTTGCGGACCTGCTCCCGGAACTCCTCCATGGTGTCCACCTTGCCGACCTTCTTGGCGAAGTCGCTGTTCAGGGCGGGCAGCTGGCGGACGCAGACGTCCAGCAGCTTGATCTTGAAGACCGCGGGCTTGCCGGCCAGATCCTTCACGTGATAATGCACCGGGAAGTTGACAGTGATCTCGAACTCTTCGCCGCCCTTGTGGCCGAGGATGCCGTCCTCGAAACCGGGGATCATCCGGCCGCTGCCCAGCTGCAGGGTCTGGTTCTTGGCGGAGCCGCCCGCGAAGGCTTTGCCGTCCAGCAGGCCTTCGTAGTCCATGTGGACGATGTTGCCTTTGACGGCGGGACCCTTGTGGGGTACCAGCTCGGCCGCAGCGGCGCGGCGGCGCTCCAGCACGGCGTCGATCTCCTTGTCGGTGACGGCCGGGGTGACGCACTCGACCTTGAAGCCGGTAGTCTGGGTCAAGGTCAGCTCCGGTTGCAGGGCGGTGGTGGCAGTGGCCACAAAGCCCTCGTCCTTCTTCACGCTGACCAGATCATAGCTGGGCTCGTCCACAGGCTTGAAGCCGTGTTCTTTCATGGCGGCGTCGTACAGAGCGGGCACGTCCTTGTCCATCAGGTCGTTGATGGCGTCATACCAGAAGGTGTGCTCGCCGCGGTCGGCTTCGATCTGAGCGCGGTCAGCCTCGCCCTTGGCAAAGCCCTTGATGGTGTAGGAAGCGCGGGTGCGCTCGTACACCGCGTTGGATGCGGTCTCCAACTCTTCAGCCGTTGCGCTGAAGGTCATTTTGCAGACACTCTTTTCGGGAGTTTCCACGCTTACCAGTTTCATAGAAATCGAACCTCCGTGTTGCCCCAAAAGGAGCGAATTCAAACATTAGTAAAGTTATTATAGCACAAGTGGGGCAAAAGCGGTATAATAAAAATGCAGAAAAAGTGCGAAGAGGATGGATTTTGCCGGTCCGGGCGGGCCGGAATGCAGGATTTTTGCGGGAAATACGAAAGGATGTGCATCGTATGCGCTTGTTTGACGTTCTGGGACCGGTGATGATCGGCCCCTCCTCCAGCCACACGGCGGGTGCAGCCAAGATCGGATATACGGCCCAGAAGCTTCTGGGTGACCTCCCGGTGGAGGCCGACATTGGCCTGTACGGCAGCTTTGCCACCACCGGCAAAGGCCACGGCACCGACCGCGCCTTGGTGGCCGGTCTGCTGGGCCTCCGCCCGGACGACCCCCGTTTGCCGGATAGCTTTGCGCTGGCCCAACAGCAGGGCATGAAGTTCCGTATCCACCCGGTCGAGCTCCGCTCAGGCCACCCGAATACCGCCGTCCTGACCCTAAAAAGCCGGACAGGCCGGGTCCTTTCCATGAAGGCGGCGTCGGTGGGCGGCGGACGCATCCGCGTCACCGAGATCGACGGCGTGCCCGCTGACTTTGGCGGCGACAGCAACACCCTGATCATTCACAATGAGGACACCCCCGGCTGCATCGCCGAGGTGACCGCTTCGCTGGCGATGCGGCGGATCAACATCGCCTCCATGCAGGTGTTCCGCGCGGGCACCGGAAGCTATGCCGTCATGGTGCTGGAATGCGATTCCCACATCCCGCACCCGCTGGTGCAGCAGCTGGCTGTGATGCCCGGCATCCTGAAGGTGACCTGCCTGAACGTTGACGAACCCGAAGAAAGTGCGGAGGAATGAGCCATGTCCTTTTTATCCTGTGAAGAAATGCTGGCGGCAGCCCGCACCCAAAAGATCTCGCTGGCCGAAGCAGTGCTGCGCAGCGACTTAGCCGAGAGCCGCCTGACCGAAGAGCAGAGCCGCCACACGATGCGGCATCTGTGGCACGTCATGGAAGCCACCAGCCGCGAGTATGACCCCGCTCAGCGCAGCCGGAGCGGCCTGTCCGGCGGCGATGCCGCCAAGGTGGAACAGGCCCACAAAGCGGGCAGGAGCTACGGCGGCGATTACCTTGCCGAGGTGACGGCGGAGGCCCTGAAGACCGCCGAGTGCAATGCCTGTATGAAGCGGATCGTCGCCGCCCCCACGGCGGGCAGCTGCGGCGTCCTCCCGGCGGTGCTGCTCCCCCTCGCCCGCGTGGGCGAGGCTGATGAGGATGCCATCTGTGAGGCCCTCTACGTGGCCGCCGGGTTTGGTCAGGTCATTGCAGCCCGCGCCACCCTTGCGGGCGCGGAAGGCGGCTGTCAGGCCGAGGTGGGTGCCGCCAGCGCCATGGCCGCTGCGGCCCTCTGCCACCTGAAGGGCGGCACGCCGGAGCAGTGTGCCGCGGCTGCCGCTATGGCGCTGGGCAACCTGCTGGGCCTCGTCTGCGACCCCGTGGCCGGTCTGGTGGAAGTCCCCTGTGTCAAGCGGAATGTTGTCGGCGCGGTGAACGCCGTCGCCTGCGCCAATATGGCGCTGGCGGGCGTGGACTACGCCATCCCCTGCGATGAGGTCATCGACGCCATGGGCCGCGTGGGCAGTCTGCTCTCCCCCGACCTCCGCGAGACCGGCCAAGGCGGCCTTGCCGCCACCCCCACCGGCGTCCGCATTGCGGAGCGTCTGGCTGAGAACGACGGCTGATGAACGGATAAACGAAAAGACGTACTTTTTTTGGAACGTTCGAAGAAAAACGAGAAACCACAGAAGATTTTTTCAAAAAACAGTTGACAAAACCCCGCCTGAGTGATAAAATACATCATGTTCCGACCGGAACGTATGCGTTGGTAGCTCAGCTGGATAGAGTGACTGACTACGAATCAGTAGGCCGGGGGTTCGAGTCCCTTCCA
>PPYF01016945.1_pt1 | contig 26172 bp, 22 predicted proteins | sample 1559871 | NCBI WGS metagenome assembly PPYF01 (sample SAMN08240021, study PRJNA423297) | Human gut metagenome, whole genome shotgun sequencing project. | reverse complement strand
CTATAATAATTTATAACACAAAAAAAGAGCCACCTTAGAGAATTAACTCTCTAAAGTGGCTCTTCTAATTTGTAGGATTTTTACATGTTCTAGCCTACAACTAAAACATGCGCACTAAGTTCACGTAGAATTTCTTAGCACTCTTGTCTATGTAATTATATCATAACTATTTAAAAGTACCCCAAGGTTCATTGGTATAAGCATTTCTACCGACCAAATACAAGTATCCGCCACCAGACCGTGGTTGACGTAACCACACATAACCATCATGGTTTGAGTAGGCATCGTACTTAATCTCAGTACCTGGTCCAATTTGTGTAGCTACCGAACTAATAGTCTTGGCGCCCCATCTCAAATTAATGTAAGTGTTAGAGATAAATGTTCCATGCTCTTCAACCCACTTATCGCCTTGTGCATCTACCCAAGTTTTAGGTTGAGTAGGAGTAGCTGGCTTAGCTGATTGTGGACCGGGCTTACCTGCATTTGATTGGGATGTGTTGTCACTTGCATTAAAAAGTTTGTTACCATTGTCGGTAACAGTAATTGATCCGTCAACACTCATCCCTAACAAGTTGTCCGTATATTGCCAAGCATCCACATATTTTGCAGATGGGAAGTAATTAAAGTCTGGATTCTTATCAGCAGGTCCTTGGGTTGGGTAAGCCGCTAACCAGAACCAGTCCATGTAAGGCTTAATGTCTTCTAAGTTAAATTTAGGTAGCATATATTTGTAAGTGTAAAAGCCAGTTTTAAAACCTGCATCTCTTAATGCTTTTAGAAATACAATGACTGAACTAGTTGGCATGCCGTCAATCTCTGCATCTAAGATCATTAAAGTACCTGGTTTAACTTTAACTGTGCCCTTAGAATTATCAATAAAGTATTTAGCTTCTGCTAGCGCTTGTGAGTCATTAGTAAAGCGCCCAAAATGATAGAAAGCAAAACCGTTAACTCCGCCAGCAGCAGCTTTATCAACTAAGTCACGTATATACGGATTTACATAATTAGTACTCTCACTGATTTTTACAACGGCTTTTTTTACTCCTAGTTTTTTGTACTCGTCTACTGTCTTGTCCTTTTGAAAGCTTGATAAATCGATAAAAAATTCTCTTGTCATTTTTTCTCTTTCCTTTGCTAAATGAATCAAAAATATATTGATTGTAGGTATACATTATTCGTGTTCTTCAACTTTGATCGGTTCAACAATAGTTGCTTTCTTAGGCTCTTCTACTTGTGCAGTAGTTGTGGTGTCCTTAATCTTTGTGTCATACATATGTTGAACGTAATTGCGAACTGTATCTTTGCTAAGTGGCACATTCGGATACAACTTCAACATTTGGTCATAAACTTCATCTGTTGCATCTGCCAACTTTTTATTACCTTCTTTACCATCGATGGATGCTTGATAAGTAGTTGCTTTTAAGGCTAGTTGCCCTGTGGTTTCAAGGACAGTAGCTAGTTTAGGATGAGTAAGCTTTAATTTTTCAAGCTTTTGTTCATTGAGCTTATAAGCTCCTCCAATGCCTGCAATTACTAAAATAACAATTGCCCAAATTAAATTAATATCTAATCTCATTTTCTTAATTCCTCTCTTAATTTGTCATTTTCAATTTGTAGATGCTTAACCTGTTTCTTATAATCGTCACGTTCACTCTTGAGCTCTGCGATAATGTCTTGGAAAGTATCTCGCTTGTTTGTGTGATAGGCATTGTAAGCCGTTATCAATACGCCAAGAAATGTACCTAGTGCACCGATAATTAGATCTATATGCAAGCGAAACACCTCCTAGCGGTCATGAGCTACATGTAAGATCAATAAAAAAAGGACTATATCGCCAATGACGGTGTGTCCCATTCTGAACTCTGATGTAAAAATGATATGACCCAACTGCAAGAAAGCTAGCCCTAATACGATTCCTCCACAGATGACAAGTAGTGTTCTAATTAAAACTGTATCATCTGGTCTAAGCGCTGTACTTACTAGCAACATGATGCCGACTAGTAGAATGAAAATATCAATTCGCCAGTCGTTTAGTGCTCCTTGCAAATTAGGAGGCCAAAAGAAATAGTGACGATCATACCACAACGATCCTCCAATAGCCATCATTGCTAAGGCGATGATGACTTGCAGATTATTGATTCTGAGGTTGAGTAGATACGGTTTCAGTTTTGTCATACTCTTCACCTGTAATTTCTTTATAGCCTTCTGGCGCCAAGGCATTTGTACTAACGTATCCACGCAATACTAAGTTAGATTCTTCTTTGGTCTTACCGAACCAGCCCCACTCATATTGCATTTTGTACATTTTGACCATTTCATTTTGGATTTCTTGTAAGTTAGCAAAAATTTCATCAAACATATTTGTCTCTCCTTCTCTAATCATGACTTTCAGTTTTAACTGGCTCAACTACTGAGCTGTTGTAAGCCTTGGTCAATGCAGACACGGTAGCACTCAAAGTAGCCATCATACGGTTGCTCATTTGCACTGTTTTTTGTAGTTGCTCCATTGCTGTATCGGTTGATTCGTTGTTTTTTAATGTATCTTGATGTGCTTCTTGGAGTACATTAATACTCTTTTGAGCATCTTCTAGTTTTTCAACAACAGAGGTTAATCGTTGTCCTAGGGATTCTTCACTAGTTTCAATCCACTTGTGTTCGATCCAATCATACTTAGGAGCTTTGATGTTTGGATCAGGTGCAGTTACAGCGATTGGATACTGGTCTTCTGTAATTTCATCAGTCGTTCTAATTACTCTGAAAGGCACATTATCGTTTGACCAGTAGTAAGTCTTCATAGTGATTTCTTTTGCTGGTTCAGTTTCAGTGGTTGGTTGTTGAGCCATTACGTTTTCATTTGTAGTTTCTTCTGTCATTATATTTTCCTCCATAAAAAAATCCCTAGTTATAATTAACTAAGGAATAAATTATTTGATTTCTTCACGATCATATTTAAACCAATTGCTCCAACTACCGCTATATTTACGTCTATACACGTTATCCCCTTCATCTATTTTTTGATAGGCAGTGTTTCCATCAAATGCGGTAATCTTAACAAAAATCCAGTGTGGATTGTCGGTTTTATATGGTCCATTCTGGATGTGACAATTTGTAAGTTTTAAAATTCCTGTTTCACGATAATCGTTCAAATTAACTGTCGTATCACTGATATTACCAGCGGGGTTGCTATAGTCTACACGTCTTTGGAAAAACGACTGGGTCTGCATAAATCCTGATAGGCGGTCAGATAAGTCCTGAACTGTATTAGTGGTTGCCAGTTTTTGCCACGCAGAATGTTGGTTATCGGATTTTGAAACGCCTCTAAACCATAATTCACTATAGGCGATAATAAATTGATTAATCGAACTCTCGCCACGTTGAATAGTACGCAAATAGAACCAGTGACGACCATTTTGATCCCAAGGTCCATTGATAATAGCACAGTTATCAATTTTATAAATTCCGTCATTTAAGTAAGGATCAGAATTAAGATTAATCGCTGTATTTTGGGTTATATCAGTTGGATAACGATAATCAGTATGGTTACGGACATCTCTATGTGCATCAGCAAAATTCGCCAATGCACTTTGATCTACTACCCACTGACCACCAATGACTTCTGTTGTAGGATTACTTGCTTGATCTCTTTCTATATCATAGGATCTAACTACTTTTAGTTTTTGACTATTAATTAAATTTTGAAGATTACTATAATCGTTATCGTTAACTAATTTTCTCCACGCACTAAAGCCACTGTTATTCCAAGTTCTAATATATATATTATTATGATTTGTTTCATAAAAAGTTTGAGAGCCATTCCAGTTACCACTGTTTACATATAATTCGAAATAGCTATCAGTACCAGGCGGTGTATTAGATATATTAGTTGCACCCGAGCAATGATAAAGGCCAGGAGCTTTAATATCATTTAAATTGGTATTCCTTCCAATAACATAAGAGTTTGTGTTCTTTAAAAGCCAAGAAACCTTGTAAGCCGTCCAATCATTGTCATATGTGTTAATAACATATGATCCATCTGATTGTTTGGTGGCAATTTGAGTATTGGTAAAGGTATCTCCATTTTGATCCAAGGACTGCAATTTAATCTTAACTTTTGAAAGATCATCGATGTTAGCTAATTTTTGCCAAGCTCTCCAAGTACCACTAACTGCTTGTCTATGATAAATTGACCCATTTGCAACATCTTCATAGTATTCTTGCTCAATTCGATCACCATTAGCGTTAGATACTTTTAATATTCCCCAATTACCATTTCCAGGATAATTGTTACCTTTTTGAGGATTGGTAATCAAATATATTCCAGTATTATTAATATTGTTAAACTCAGGAGAATCAAGTGAAGCAATTCCACCTGATAATCTATCAAAATCCAAATAGCTTTGACACCAATCAGTAGCAATTGTTCCCGCTTCAAGTTTTAAATTAGCAAAATATAATGACCCACCAGGGATTTCGTCATCAGTAAAGCATTGCAATCTTAAGCTACTATATGTGTAGTTTTGACTTGTAGTAAAAGTTATATGATGCTTTTCCCATATACCATGGATATCATCAGATTCACCATGGCTTTGACCACCATGGTCATTAGTCCAGTCAGAATATAGGTCAAGATTTCTAACTTTATCTCTCCTGCCATTGTGTCTTGCAAGAAAGCTTAAGGTATATGTTCCTGCTGGTAAAGTTACGTTTTGACCGAAATTTAAAGGGACGTTCTTCATGTTTGATCCATATACATGTGCAACTTTGGTACGGATCATACTATAGTTTTCGTCATTAGAGTACCCTTCTTTTTTATCAAAACTGAAGCCATTGAACGCTCCATCAGTGACTTTATAACTGAAAAATCCACTAAAGTCTTCTGTGTTTGCAAGTAAGTTTACACCACCGCTGTTATCAGACCTGTGAGCATATTCAGTCCAGTCTACATCACTAAGACTAGCTTTTAACTGATCGATTTTCTTGTTTACTGCATCAGTTTTAGCATTCATGTCTGGTAATTTGTTATTCATCAAATCAGTTAATTCATTGATTATATTACCAAACTTAGTGGTCAAATCTTGAACGGTACTATTTAAGCTATTTGTCTTGACTTGCCATTCTTTAACGATTGCTGAGAAAGTGCTATCCCATTGCTTTTGCTTAGCATTCCAATCCGCTTGATCTTCATCAAGAACTTGCTTGGCATTACTTTTGATAGCATTAATGGTATCTTGTGCATTCTTATTGATATTATTCTTAGTATTAAACCAATCAGCATTAATAGCGTCCTTTTGCTTATTGTAATCAGCTTGTCTGGCATTTTGTGCAGATTTAAACTGATTTTGAAAATCATTGCTTAAAGAATTGTACTGATTACGGAAGTTTTGCAATTCTTGGTTTAATTGCTGTTCTGCTCTCTGCAATTCAGTTTTAAGTTCACCATCAGCTTGCCCAATCAAGGCTTCCATTTGTTGCTTTAATTTTTCAAGAGCAGCAATATAAGTGGTATTATCAGCAGTAGCTCGCAATCCATTTTCAACACGAATGTTGAAGTTTCCAGTTGAATCAACCAATCCAGAATTGTCATTAATTTCAAACCAGGCAATACCAGATGCAGAGTGTACTTGGCTCTGTAAAGTATAACGTACAAATCCAGCCGTCGCATTTACGATTTGAACATTGGGATCTGAGACAAACTTATCTCCATCTTTATTTTCCATGAAAGTTACAGTCTTATTTTCCAAATTATAAGGTTGTCCTTCATGGTTTAAGAAATAAGCTTCTAAAACTTCTTTATTACCACTGTCTCTAATCGTTATGTTCTTCACTGACGCTAGGTTTTTGTTCGTGTTCAGTTGAAGCGTTGGTTGTGTCATTTACGTTTTGACCTCCTTTCATCTGATCTCTAATTGATATTTCGTTTTGTAGTTGTTCAATTGCAACTGCTTGTCGAAAGTTGATTAGTTCTAAACGAGCAATTTCGTTTAAAGCTTTCGTTAAAACAGCATCGTTATTCATCTATTTCACCCTCTATCTAATGAATTCGGCCACCACGCTGTTGACGAATCCAAGCTATATCAGAAGCATACAAGTACTGACTACCTAGTCTTAATATTGCCCAATCTTTATCCCAATCAAGAGCAATTTTTTCTTTACCGCTACTGGTATAGGAAAAACCATGAGAGCCTGACATAACCGCAGTTGCACCATCAGCTCCAATTGATCGAAGATAGGAATTGCCATCTACTGTAATACCTTCAAGTTTAATTCCTGTGATAGTTCCACCCGTAATACGTTCGGCAATCAGTCGTCCTTGACTATCAATAGCTGTTCTCGCTACACCATCTCGTCCTACATATTCCAAGCCATCAGAGTTAAATCTCATGTAACCGCCTGTTTTACTCTGCGCTCTCAGTTCTGTAGGATTTTGCCAATTAGGATAAGCAGAGATAATTCCACCACCACCACTTGAAATCCAATTATGAACATCAGAAACAGTAGCATTAATGGATGTAACCATATCTTTAAGCTGCTGCATATTATCTCTAACTACTTGCCTATCCATTTCTAATTCATCAGAAAGTTTAATCATTGCTGCATCTTGGTCAGCATTTTTGAGTTCCATTGCTTGTTTCATTTCACCAAACAAGTGAGTAGCTCGCTTTTCTGATTCGGCTTTACCACTATCAACCATATTTTGAATATAATTACCTAGCAGGTGTTCAGGAGCAATAGGTAATTGTCCTAATGTGATCGATGTAAACTCATTAGCCAATGCATCCCATGTAACAGAACTAACTTCGGCCACATCCATGATGTCTAATTTTTCATAATGAATTTTCACTAAATCATATAAATCAACTTCATTACATACTTGCTGGTAAGTAATAGTAAATGAATTAGTAGGATAGCCAATACGATATTGTTTCATATATGTAGAGGCTAGCATTCTTAGCTTATTAATATCTTTCTCAACGCCATAACTTGAAAAATCGACAGGTTTAATTCGTAATTGTTCATTACCACTAGTAAATGGTGAACGCATCACAAGTTCTGGAAGCATGATAGTTTCTTCTTGTGCTTTGATTTCAACAGCGGTCCCGCTATCATCTTGACCCGGTGGGACATCTGTATCACCTGAAAAGCTGAAAAACGAAGAATCTACCCATTGATTAGTTCCAATTTCATACCAGACACGATCTTGGTTTTGAGCTTGGGCCGTAATGAGTTTCTGAGTACCAATAGTTAAGTAATCATGAGTTACTTCTGTGCCATTTGGTGCATGATAGATTGGCACCCTACCTGTTGCACGTGCAATCTGATTACGCATACTATCCTCATCAGGAGTAACAGTACCAGTAGCCTTAAAGTCGACGTAGTCATTATTTTTAACCCAAATATACGCACTAACTTGATACCAAGTGTTATCACTTGAATCTTTAGCGGTTTGAGTAATTTTCCATTTAGATCCAACTCCAACATTCCAGTTAACTCTATTGCCAGTGCCTGGTAAGCTCATTGCAACCACGCCTTCATCATCTTTATCTTTCTTTGCTTTTGTAATGTTTAAAATACCAATGGTTGGAGTTGTTGCGTAGTCCCCCGTTTTTTGTAAAGAGAAATATTGAGAAGGAACCCATTGAGTATTGTCATTTCCAAGACAGTACCAAACCATACCGTCATAAGCGATAGCCTTCTTATATATCTTCCAGCTACTACCATTACTTATATATTGACCACTTTCATGACCGCCTACAAAAGGACTGGTCCATAAAGGCACTTTCCCGTTGCCAGCGTATTCGATAGTACCAACGCCTTTAAAATCAACTATTAATCCTTGAGTATCGTTGGTAGCGTCATTAAGTCTAATTGTTCCCTTGGCTTTGATCGGATTAACAATGTATGCTCTGCTCTTGTCATAAGAGAAGAAGTGTTGGTCAATCCATTGGTTATTGCCAATTTCATACCAAGTATCATCATTAACAGCACCACTGGTAACAATTTTATTTACATGGTAGTATGATCCGTTTTGTACTGTTCCATTTAGATGATGTCCTTTAAATGGACTATCATAAGTCAAAGCGCCGCCAGTACCGATGTATTGAACTACGCCAGAAGCGTCATAGTCTTTGATCTTACCTTCTTTTTCTTGACTAGGATCATAAAAGGAATAAGGCATGATTGCATTATAGGTATTATCAATATTGGTGTCCTGACTTAACGATTTGAGCCGTCTACCATATTTAATTACAATGCCCGTATCACGCATTACATCGGTTTTATCAGTGAATTTTAACCAGTAATTATCAAAATCCCACTCGCCTTGATATAAAGCTTGCATCGTATTAGTTACTGTGTCTCCCTGCTGGTCTTCACCCATCAAGAGATTAGTAACAGCTTTGCCATCTTTGAAGCTCCATCCGAGATTGGCAACTTTGTGAACATTACTTGTAAACCACAATTGTGGCATAGGATCCACAAGCGCATCTTTGATTGCATCAAAAGCCATTGCCGGCGTTGCATTAGCTATACTAATATCCTTCTTAATAAGGTTATAAGCCAAATCTCCGACAATATGATTAGCCTGTACTGAAATTGAAGTTAATTCATCTCCACCAATGCTACTAATGCGAAACATTTGGTTCTTTTCTTCATCTTTAGGCCCCATAGAAGTGACAATAATTCGACCAGGTTTTAGCTCTTTTGCCATCTCGTCATCTTTATCGTAACTGCCTGAAAGAACAGGGATTGCGTTTCTATCTCTTTGAGTAGTTAAGCTTGTAAAGCCACGCAAAGGTCCTAATCCCATTGATCCTAAATCCGAAGATTTTTCTAAAAGAATTGGATACTTCACTAAACTAATCGCCTCCAATTCGCCTTATATTCGACTTTGCTATAATTTCCAAAAATAAACACACCATTATCGCCTGGATGAAATGTGGGAAAATTATTGTTTGGGAAAACGGCGTGCATCGCCATATTTTCATTAAAGTTATGCCGATAAATCCATTCTTGCTCACTATCTATGTAGATCTCATCTTCTATGTTATTGAAATAATAATTATCTCCATTAACAGATAATCTAATATCTCCCTTGCCCACGATGTGAAAGATTGGCTCTGCTGTTTCTACTTCTGTATTGACAATCGGCAATGCAGAATTTAATGGGATAAAATTTAGTCCATCTTCACGTTTCATATAGGGCTTGCAATTAAGAGTTATTGAGCCACTGGCCTCTAAGTCATTCTGTGGCTCTAAGGCAAGTGGTTGAGTTAGATATGCTTCTAATACCCATTCTCTTAAATTGCTCAAATAAAAAAGCTGATAGGTATCTCCTATCAGCCAATTATTAATGTCCGCTGCTAACCTTGACCAGGTATCATAGCCTGGTGGTTTTCTTACATACAAATTAATTGTTTGTGTAAAATTATTAAACCTATGATTTCGACTAAGTAAATCGCCCGAATGCCCAGGGATTGATACAGCCGAAACATCCATTGTTGGATGTGAAAGTGTAAAAGGATATTTAATTTGAATACCAAAATCTAATGAACTATGATCGCCCATTACAAATTGCGCATATCTGACCTCTTCATTAAACGCCACTAAATCCTCTCCTCTTTCTTTCAATATCTAACGCATTCTGCGCTCTAAATGCTGAATTAGTAGCTCTTGCAATAGTTCTACCATCAACATTAATATTAGTTACTCGATCGCCATTAACTAGTTCTGTCATTAAACCAATCAAAGTATCAAACTTATCATTTAGTGAATCAATCTCATCTTGAAGTACAGAAGTACCTGCACTACCAAATCCACCATTGTCTGGCTCGTCTTTGGCAAAGCCTGAAATGATTTGTGACAAGATTTGGTAAGCTCTTGGTCTCTTAGATAAATCAAGCGGAATGATTGCTTCTGGCTTATTATTTTCAGATATTTCTGCTAGTTGATGCGCATATGAAAAACCGCCATTAGCATATCTGCGTCCGCCAGTTGGTCCCCATCCACCGCCTGGTGCGATATCACTAAACCAAGATCTATCATTGAAAACTGCAAGAATTTGGTCATAACCGCTTCTAATATTTGTATGACCACGTACAGCATATGCTTGGAATGTATTAGGTATAAACTGGAATAATCCAATAGCTGGATTACCCATTCGCATGTTGATATCATCAACAGTCTGCACAATAGTAGGATTACCACCTGATTCATGTTGCATATTACTTAGCAGTTTTGATAAACCAGCAGCGGTTAAATTAACATGCATAACTTTAGCTGCACGCTTAATAACTGGAATCCAACGAGAAACACCTGCACCAGCAGGATTTGCTAGTTGTCCGCCAAATTCATCAATTGCTTTCTTAAAAGGATCTTTAATTGCATTCAAAAAAGCGTTAGAAATAGCAGGCCCAAAATCAGATACAAATGAACTGCCGTTGAAATTAGTTGAACCATAGAAGTATTTCTTTAATTCACCTAATGGATTCTTATCAATAGCATCCATAATTTTTTCGGCTTTATCAGGATCCAATGTATTATCAGTTCCATTAGCGTAATGACGAATACCCATTGAAGACATCACTTTATGAGTATCTTCTCCGCTTAGGACTTGCGTACCAGCAGGTGCATTCGGAATTAAGATGTTTCTATCATTAAACATCATCCATGGTCTATGTGGAAACTTAACAAGTTCTTTCCAGTGGGGACGTTGAGAATCATTAACAAGCATATGACCACCCGGATGGCCTCCATGTGTGCCATCAGCATATCTAATGGTTCCAAGTTTCCTGTCGCCGCCAAATTCTCCAATAACTTTGTTAACCCCACCAATACCTTTATTCATCTTTTCGATGACATCTTGCATTGCTGAGCTAGCGTAGCCAGGTAATTTATTAACCCCACGGTAGAACATTGTTTGGATATCATCTATCCAACTTTTCCAACCACGGTTAAATTGACGATAGAATGCACTAGCTCTACTCTGTAACTGCTTAAAGCCACGGTAAAGAGATGTATCAACCCTATCTAAGCCTTTAGCACTAACTGTATGTAGATTGCTCCACAGATTTTTCCAGCTCTTATTGAAAGATGATTTGAATGAACTCAATCTGGATTTTAATGTACTTACTTGTTTACTAAATTCTTTTGAGAAATCATAATCTTTCAATGCTTTATAAGCAGTACTTGCCTCATCTTTAATTGTGTCCCCAAATGAGTATTTCTTTAAAGCAGAATTTAATGACTTCAAAGATGATGCAAATTTATCTAATACATTACTCTTCTTAGCAAAGGCATTCAGTAAATTACTAAATGATTTAATTCCACTATTAACTGGCTTGATGTTGTTTGCAACAGATTTTAAACCAGAAGTGAATTTCGATAACGGCTCATTAGTCTTTTTAATCTTGTCACTAAGAGACTTTTTGCCATTACCGCCAAAAGCGTCGCCCATTTCTTTAATCTGATCTGCTAGACCCTTACTGCCTTTTTTAGTATCAAATACCTTTTTCAAATCAGAAAAGCCATTAGCCATATTTTCTAATGGATTGGACTTCTTACTGTTGCTGGTAAATGCAGAGATAGACTTATTAAAGCTATCAAGTGGCTTGTTTAAATCTTTAAAGTATCCAGATAACTTTTTAAGTGGATCATTTACTTTTTTGAGTGCAGATACAAAGCCACCTGTAGATTTCTTGCCACCAGAACCAGCAAAAGCTTTTGTTAAATCTTGAAGTTCCTTGACCACAGTAGTCTTAGTTTTACCGCCAGCTAATGCTTTCTTTAAGTTCTCCAAACTTTCAACCATTGCATCCAAAGGATTCTTTTGTCCTTTAGTCGTTTGAAATACCTTCATAGTTGAACTTAAAGCACTCATAGCCTTAGAGAAGTTCCTCATTGGAGAGGACATTTTCTTCAAATCACTAGCAATCTTTTTAAGAGGAGTTTCTATCTTAGTTAAAAGATTATCAAGTTTGCTATCTTTGAGGCTCTTAACTAACTTATCAATTAAGTTTTGAATAGAGTTTTTGCCACGCAAAACATGATAAAACTTGGTTTGCATGCGATCCAAACCACGACCAACTCTATCAAATAGAGTATTTTTCGATCCTTTTCCTACAATGCCTGAAAGAGAATTTCTTAAATTCTTAAATTCGGTCGTTAATGATTTGATGGGGCTCGTAAGATTTTTAACCTTACGAATAAGTTTATCCAAAGCATCCGTGATCTTTTTAGCATATTTTTCAATGCCGTTACCATTCTTACCGCCCTTAAGTGCATCCCCTAATTTATTAAGATTAGACTTTAAGGAACTAACATGATTTTTAAGTGTTTTGTCTAATTTTGGTAAATCATTATTAAAAGCCTTAAAGACGTCTTTCTTAGCCATTGCAGCTGCAAATTTGGAAAGATATTGGAAAGCGTCTCCCATTGCTTTTATTGGTTTAGCGGCTTTGTCCCATCCTTTAGTACTATTAATAATGGATTTGTTCATATTATTAACAATATTGGATGGATCGTTCTTTTTAACAGTAGCCTTTAAACCACCCAAAGCACTTGTGTAAGCTTTAAGTGCAGCTGTCATTGCTTTGATATTTGCAATATCTTGTTTAGAAGCACGTGCTTCGGATAAATCAACAACCTTCTTACCCTTAGTTGAAGGAGATGATGACTTTTTAGGAGTTGATTTTGTTTTACCTAAGATGGTCTTATCCCACCAAGAACTAAATCCACTCCACGCAGATTGGAAACTCTTAAGCGCATTATTACCTGCACCTTTCCAATCACCTTTTTTGATATAGCCAATAGATTTACCAACCCATGACTTAATACCACTCCCACCGTGCTTATCGAACCATCGAACCATCCCATCTGTAAATTGATGGAATCCTTTTGAAGCATCTTTCCAAGCTTTGCTGAAATCGCCATGAATGATATCGCCAATAAATTTAAATTCGCCTCTAAAGAATTTTACGAATCCTTGTAATACAGAAATACCAGTTTCATCAAAGAACTTAAAGCTAGCACCCATTGCTCTACCAATTTCAGGAGCAAATTTTCCTACAGTGCTGCCAATCATTTGTCCCAATGAAGCACCTGCTAATGTACCGATTCCTGGGACAATAGAACCTAATGCACCACCAATACCAGCACCAATGCCTCCACCAATACCTGAGCCGAGGTCACGTGCTTTTTGAGTAGAATTCTTTTCTTTGATGCCTTTAATGATATTGAATCCGTTATCCACTAAGCCAAATGCTAGTGTCCAACCATTGAAAAAGCCGTGAAAGAGATCAGAACCAATGCCCTTAATAGCGCCAAATACTTTGGCACCTTTTAATTTAGATAAAAATCCTGAGGTTGCTTTTGTTCCTGCAACAGTACCAGCTTTTTCAGCAGCAGTACTTACTGTTTTTGTATGACGTCTGAACAAATTCAAAGGGTTTAGTTTAGATAAAACACCTTTAAATTTGGAAATAAAGCCCTTACCAGCTCTACTGCCAGCTTTATCCCCAATATTAGCCATGGTTTGAATAACAGGCCAGTTTTTTGGATTGAGCTTAGAAATTGCTTTCTTAAACTTAGCAACAAACTTTTTACCAGAAAAATCACCAATTTTGTCACCCAAAGCAGAAAACTTCTGAATTAAATTGGTTGGATTAAACTTGGAAAGAGCGCTTTTAATCTCGGTAACAATTCTTTTACCAGAGAAATTACCAATTTTATCTCCTAGATTAGCAAATTTCTGAATTAAATTAGTTGGATTAAGAGCAGATACAAGATTAGAGCCCCAACCTTTAAGTTTTCCAAGAAAACCACGTTGCCAAAAATGAGCATGTTTTTCACCCATTTTTTCAACGTTCTTGGCTACTTTGTCGCCTTCTCCGCCTTTCATATCGGCTACTGTATCAACAGCATCAGCAATATCTCCTACAACATCCGTTTTAGTCGGATGCTCACCACTATGATTAGTATCTCCCCAACCTCGGTTTTTCTTTTCAAGTTCAATTTGTTGTTGAGTTAACTTTAAGGATTGTTCTTGCAGTTCTACAACGCGTCTCATATCCTTAGCACGTTGATCCACAATTTTATTACCAGTAATCCAATTTTTAAACTGGCCTACATCCATTAAGATTGCGCGTATACCTTGTGCTGTTTTGCGAATTGCTAAAAGCGGTATAGCCAGCATTGCTAATGCTCCAACAGCTTGACCAGCAAAACGAACAAATGCATTATTATTCTTATTTCCACCCATTTGGGTGTTAGCCCACTTGAAGAAGTCTTTTACTTTCTTAGTAGTATCTTTAATTACTGGGGTATGGTTAAAGAAGTCGGATACAGATTTGGTTACATCATGTATCCATTTAGAAGCAGTTTTAGCTCCCTGGACAATACCAGAAAAGAATCCCATGATATCCTTGCTGTGTTTTGATACTGCATTAGCAACATCCCCAACAGCACTAGATATACCTTTGATAGCATCTTGACCATCCTTGGATACGCTCCACTTACTAAATGCGTCTGCAACATTATTAATAGCAGGTAACATTTGTTTACCCATATTAATTGCGAGGTCTTGAAACGTCATCTTCAAACGTTCAAGTTGCATTTTGGTGGTTTGCATGTTCTTTTGGGCTAATTGATGAACATAACCTGAACCTTCTTCTGCTTTTCGAGAATTATTGATTAACTGGGTAAGCTGATCGTCATTATCTTTTAACCCACCAGCAGTTTGAGCTAAAATGGATGCAGCTTGCATCCCCGTAGCACCAAATACGGCTTTAAAGAAAGCACCTTTTTTAGCACTTCCCCATCCTGCAACTTTTTGGTTAATTGATTTAAAGATTTCATCCACTGGTTTTAATTGACCGGATTTATCTTGGAAGTCCTTCATAGATAATCCAGCTTCTTTTAAGGCATCACTAGCACCTTTTGTAGGCTTAGTTAAAGAGACAATAACTTTACGTAAACCAGTACCAGCTTGACTGCCTTCAACACCCGCGTTTGATAGCATACCAATAGCAGCTGAGGTTTGTTCAATATCCCAACCAGCTTGCTTAGCCGGCGCCGATACGTAGGCCATTGCAGTACTTAAATCTTTAAATCCAGTAGCAGTTAAGTCGGCCGAATATGCCATTGCATTCAATACACGATGTGTATTCTTAGCCATTTGAGCAGTATCACTAGTTCTTAAGCCGAACGCATCAAGAGCCTGGGACGCACTATCAACAACATCGCTGAATTCATCACCGGTTGCCCTAGTGGCTTCCAATTCATCTTTCATAGCTCCTAAAGCTGATTTAGAATCATAACCTCTTTTAATTAAGTTGGTATATTGATCTGCAATCTCACTTTGCGATATTCCATACTCTTTAGAGTACTTAGCCGCATCTTTTTGCATTAAAGCTAAATTTTCGGTTACTTCTGCTGCTTTTTCACCACCAGTAACCATTAAGTTCTTAGCGGTTACCCATTTTTGTTGCATTTCACTAGCCATAGATGTTACTTTGCCTAGTCCAGCAGTAACACCAACAGCACCAGCACTAACGGCTGCAAAGCCGCCCTTCATAGAAGAAGCCCACTCTCTGGTGTGAGAAGTGGACTCCTTTAATTTAGTATTAAATTGACCAATAGATGTAGTAAGCCGACCTAAGCCCGTAGCCTTAAAGCCAGATGTTGCACGTTGGACTTTAACTAATTGATCTGCTGTTTTTCCAGCCTGTACAGCTTGTTTAGAGTACGCCTCAGTAGATTGAGTTACTTTTTCACGTAAGCTGGTAAGACTCCTTTGTTGGTTAGTATATTGGGTGTTAAGCTGTTCAACTCTATCTCGTGCGTTTTTGGCTTGAGTACTATTTGCACCATATTGAGCTGTAAGTTGTTTCAACTCATTTCTAGCACGATTACGTTCGGTATTGATTTTTGTTAAAGCTGAACGCTCTTGATCGTATCGTTTATATAAAGTGGTTGTCGAAAGCTCTAATTGATGAGCAACTTCTTTTTCCGCTTTATACTGCGCAGATAACGATTGGTGAGCCAGCTTTAAAGTTTTAATATTAGCTGAATTAGCTTTGAAATAATGCCCTGTTTCTTTCATTGAAGAAACATAAGATTTATTTACGCTTAAAACACTTTTACTGATACGTTGATAATCAGCCATACCAGTTCTCAATTGTTTTAGTGCTTCTTCGGCTTTCTTCTGTTGCTCAATTAAACTTTGCTGGGCAGCTCTTTGAGTTTGTAAGTTCTTTAAGTCAGATAATCGACTTCTAGTTAAACTTTGAATAGAATTTTTGGTTTTAGTTAAGGCTTTTTCTGCATCTTTATAAGCCTTCGTATTCTCTTCGTTAGAGTTCTTAAGTTTGTCTAAAGTTGCTTGTTGTTCAGCTTCTTGATTCCTTAATTCAGTAAGCTTAGTTCCATAATTCCTTAGACGATTGTCTAAGTTAGCAATGACTTTATCGTACTGTTCAATAGCATGAGAAGCATCTGTTACTTTTTGGCTGTAAGCAGAGAACGATCCTTGAGCCGATTGTAAAATTGAAAAGTTAGCTCTCATTTCTGCTTTTAAAGCTTGTGCAGCAGCTTTCATATTTCTTAGAGACATGGTAACTCCACGATCTTCTAAGTCTATGACAAACTTATAACCTGAAATTGTAGGCATGCGTTTATTCCTCCCCTCTTTTAAATAGCCCCAATTTGCCGTGCATATTGAAGTGGATCCACTTCCCTATCCTCACGAGATTTAGCGTTTTGTGCAGCTACCCAATTAGATAACGAACTATTATAAAATTCATCAGGAGGAATATTGTTTTTTACTAAGCTTTGCTGAGCGATATAGTCGATATCCTCATTGAAATTTTTTAGTTCCCAGCAAATTTTCCGACGTGCTATTTTGGGTCAACAGTTTTTAATTCTTCCTTTGATTGTTTAGCATCTTCACCAACGCCAGTCACTGCACCCATAGTTGGTACTTGCATTTGACAAAATTCTTCTGCAACTTTTTGATAAAATTCTGCTAAATCAGATCTACTCATTTCGCTTAATTTTTTAGTATCTTCTGATCCTAAGTTAAGTAATTTCGCAACATTCTTTAAAATGTACTCATTAATAATCATCCCGTATTCAGGTAAAAGTGGATCTCTATGTTCTTCTTTTGCCTTATCCTCGACATCATCCATAGCTTTGAACATATCTAGAAGACCCTTATTCGTTTTCTTTACATTTTCAAATGTATCGATTACTGAAAAATCCTTACCTAAAATATTCTTTGCATTTAGAGTGACAACTTTACTCATTTGATTTTTTCTCCTTTTGAATACGTTTCATATCTCTCGTCTCTGTCCTGTTAATTTTTTACAATAAAAAAAGCCTTTATTAAGGCTGCCTTTTTGTGTTGAGATTAATTTTCTAAAATATTAGCTGATTAATTAATAACCATATCTAACGAATTTAAGCTTAGAATCGATCTCTCAGCACATATATGATTTATTTACCTGCTTGACCAGCGTCTTTAATAAAAGTTTGGTCAGGGAATACTCGATCAAACATTTTCTTTAAGCTGAAATCTTTATTCTTTTCCCAGTAAACTGCATAAGGTTCTTTATCAAAACCCTCATATGACATTGCTGTAAAAGTCAAGTTGTCATCTTCACGAGTTTGTGCAGTATCAGTGTTGGTTTGAATGTTTTGGGAAGCCTTTGCTAAGGTTCCACGTCCAAAGCAATAAAAAATGCGTGAGTGATAAATTGGATCTTCTGCAACTCCAATCAAACCAACCTCAACAACAGATTTACCGGGTGCCCAACCACCATCACCTAATGAAACACGACCTAATAGTTTGTTAAGCTTTTCAGGATTAATCATGTTTGAATCAATAGCAACAGTAGGAGAGCTAGGTCCAACAGAAGTATCAACAATTTCATTATTACCAACAATCTTAGTAGTAGTACCAGTTAAGTTGGTAATGTTAAAACTCTTTGAACCTAAGTTTCCATTTTCCTTTTTAGTGTCAATTTCAAAAATACCAGTTTCGTCAACGCCTTTTTCTCCAAGGGCAACGTGTCCATTTGGTAATTTAATGCCTGTGTAAATTGTATTTAAGCCAATAGTAGCCATTAAATAATATCCTCCTTTTGATAATTAAATTTGAGTGTATTTGTAATGTTTTGTTGATCCGGACTAATTACATGGCCTGCATTTGAGTAGCAAATGTATTTATGTGCAAACAAAAAGGACTTGATCTGTTGTTCAAGTCCTTCCATATCTCTCATGTAATTTTTAGGATAATAAAATTCAATTTGTAATCGTCGTCTTTCAAAAATTGGGATCCCATTTCCGTAAGTATGACGACCACCTGGTTGTTCCGATACAACTATAATGGCATCAGTTTTAGTCTTATCTTCTTGACTAATCATAAAAGAGTGAACATGTTCACTCTTCAAGCCATCAAATTGATTAATGTTCTTTTTGATTAAAGAAACTACTTGCGCTGCTGGTGTCATCTTATAACCCTACTCTCTTATCCATAACTGCTTTTGCTGCTTTGGTCATAGCTTCAATGACAGCATCATGCGTTTCATCTTCGGTACTTTCCCAATAGTGTTCCCCAGGAATATATTTATAAGGTCCGCCATACTGATTGGATGCTTGCCAGCCATCATTGAGAAAGCGGGCAATATAAGCTTTATTTCCTTTTTTTGAAAATCCAACCTCAATAGATCCATCTTTATTAAGATTCTTAACCAATGTATCCGCCATATGTTCAGGATACCCAACCGGTTTTCGAGTAGGATCTTTATGTGCATCTACTTTTGTTTTCAATACTGGATAAAAGACACCCATTCCTGTGTTATTAACAAAAGCTCGTTCTTGCATAGTCCAAGATTTACTAATTTCATCAATTGCATGGTCAAAACTTCCTTCATTAAGAATTTCGCTCATCCATGATGCACCTCTTTTCTCTTGGCAGTAATTAAATCAAAAGAATTAGCACTTAACCCATCATCCCTATTAATATGGGTAATTGTGTACTCCTTACCATCTAGTCGTAAGATCATATCACTAGTGATATTTTTATCGTGACGAACAAAGAAAGTCATTAGGTCTCCTTGATTAGAACCAGCAAAAGTAGCTTCTTGAGTTTGGCTTAGGTTCCATTGACCGGCCCATTTAGTAAATTGTGGTACAAAACCATTCACTGTTTCGCCCGTATTTGGATTAATTTCGTCGGTTGGACCCATTACCCCAAACTCAAGTCGATACCGCATGCGAGCGATATTGATACTGGTGTGCTTAGTCACTAATCTTCATTCCTTTCTTTGATATTGGATTCTTTTTCTTTGTCATTTAGCCACATCTGATAACGATAATCATCTTTCATGGCATTAATCGTTGAATTGTATGTGTCTTGAATTTCAAAAGTCATAGCATTCGATGATGTATCACGATTGTTGTAGCTATGATATGTTTTCAACCAAACGGCGTACTTAAAATTCCAGTTATCGTCAAAGAAATCATCAATTTGATCTCCTACTTGACCAATGATATCTCGTCGAGCAGACAACATTAAGCCAGTGATTTCAGCATCTTCTAAGTTGCCATCAACTTTGCAGAAATTTTTAACGTCTTGTAAGTCTTCTGGTTCAACATGAGCTAATAAAGATTTAATAGACATCCCTAATCACCATCACTAGGAATAAGTTTCAGCAAGTCATCTTTCTTTGCAGTTGAATCATATTTTATATTATGAGCATCTAAGTACGTCTTAATATCATTCACGGTGCTAGCACTTGTTGGTTTCATAACCTGCTGTTTATCGTCTTTCTCATCCTGTGGTTGCAATGGCTGTTTATCATTTGTTGTATCAGTCGGCTGTTTTGCAGATACCCCGCCTTGATCTGATGACTTTTGGGTATTAGCATCAGTAGAGTGATCTACTTTTTCTTCATTTCTGTCATCAGACGGGGTAACTATTTTCCCGCGTCAACCTTAGCAAGACGGAATGCACTAGCTAACTTAATTTGGTGGTCAAACCATGCAGTCAATTGGAAGTAGTTCATTCCCTTTTCGTAATCCTTGTATTGTTCGTACAAAGAGCTGTTAATTTCGTAGTTCAATTGTGCAAAACTAAAGTCACCAACAACAGGAGTAGTTGCAGCAGAAGTAAACTTAACTGGGACACCTAAAACTGATTCTGGTTGTGCTTGGTAAAGTGTAGCTGAATTATTAGCTAAACCATCAAGCATATCGTAGTAATCACTTCGAGTCATTAAAACTTGTGCATTATCTTGGAATGCGTCATCTAAGTCAGCAATAGCTTTGCGAATTGCATGGAATAAATCTTTACCTGATACGGACTTAATCTTAACAGTAGTAGTGTCATAGAAACTCATGTGTTTTAAATCTGTTGAATTTGAAGTACCAAGAGCCATAGAACGTTCTTTCAATTGTAAAGCAGATGATAAAGCATTGTTTACGTATTGTACTAAACCTGCGTCAGAACCAAGTAAAACAGTGTCAGAGATTCCTGCACGAACTTTTAACATGTGACGTTCAAAAGTAATTTGATCGCCTTTTAAGCTCATTTCCTTAGCAACTTCACCATCGTTAACGAATGAATCATCGGCAATTTCATAAGAAATACGTGGTAAGATCAAGTTAGTAATGGTTGAGACAGTTTCCATATCACGTAAAGGATTAGTTGCAAATGGTTCAGAAACCAATTGGTTAGATACGTTTACTGGAAGTAACTTTGCGCCATTAGAAGTAGTATCATCTTTTAATTCTTGCTTAACTGAATTCCACTTTTCTTGAAATTCAGCATTGTCAGGACGAACAGTCTTACGAATCCATGCAGCTTCTGCTTTAATTAGGCGTTGCTTTGGATCTGCTGGCATTTCTACTTGCTTATCTTTGGCTTCTGCTAATTTATTCTTAATTTCATCGGATTGAGCTTCCTTAGCCTTGTCATAACGTTCCTTTAAAGTGTTGTAACGTAAAGCTGCACCATCTTTCTTTTGATTCAAAGCCTTAATATCTTCAAGTGCCTTTGGATCTGGATCAGTAGCAGCCTTTGCTAATGCATCTTCGATGTCCTTTAATGCTTGACCGGCATTGTAAGTTTCTTGTCGTAATTCATAAATATTCATCTAAAAATTCTCCTTAATGTTTAAAAGTTCAATAGAAAGAGCGCTGCTTGATTGCAACGCTCTCTTTTTAATTTCTTCAAGTTGTTTCACTGTTTCGGAAGATTGTTCGTCTTCCTGCTTAACTGAGTTGTGTTTCAACAATTGTTCTGGCAAATGCTTAAATTTTTTAGCGAATGGATTATTTACAGAAGCAACTGCTTGATTAGGTTCTAATACTTCGTCAGCTAAGCCATAATCAACGGCTTCGTCTGCCGTTAACCAAGTTTCGTTATCCATCAAGTCTTTTAAAGTAGATTCATCTAATTTATCTCCGGCTTTTGCTAAATAAGAAGCAATGCTAGCCTTAGTGATTTGATCTAGATCATCTGCTGCTTTACGCAGTTCATTTGCATTGCCAACTGCCAAGGTATAAGGATTGTGAATCATCATCATACTGTTTGAAGGCATAAAAATAGCGTCACCACTCATTGCGATGACGCTTGCAATTGATGCAGCTAAGGCATCAACATAAATATTTACTTTTGCTTTGTGTTGTTTAAGCATGTTGTAGATTGCTATACCCTCAAACACACTTCCACCAGGTGAATTGATATGTAAATTAATTTCCTTTACATCACCTAGAGATTTAAGAGCATCCCTAAAACCTGCTGCTGATGTATCGGAATCGTCCCATTCATCAGTTACAATTTCGCCATCAATATACATGTCGGCTGTATTGTTTGTTTTCGCTTCCTGCTTGATTGTTAGATAGCTTGGCATCTTCATTTTGGCTGTCGTCATCAGGATTGTCACCTCCTTTCAATTGCGGTACTTGCTTAATATCGGTCGATTTGCTGAATTTATCAGCATCTTCAAGTAAAGCCAAATCTTTAGAGAACCATAATTTATCTGCATTCTTATCTTTAGTTTCAGGTAAATCTTCAAGTTTTCTCAATTCGTTAGGAGTCGCAATCCCGTTTCTAATCATCATTGCGTAAAAACTTGTTCTTGATGCAGTATCTCCACGCATTAAGCCATTGATATTGAACTTAAAATAATAGCCCCTAGCACGTTGATTTTGTGTTAGGAGCTTTCTATTAAATTCAGCTTCATATTGTTTAATTATGGGTATTAATGTCATTTCAACAAACTGCGTCATAATACTTTCAGAACTTTTAGCATTATTTGTATTGCCGTTGTCTAAAAAAGATAGTGGCACGTTAAAAGCATTAGCAATTCTTTGCTTAGTAATATTGGATACGGTTTGGAGATCTCCTGGTTGAAACTTACTTTCATAGCGATCAATCTTAAAACCTTGCTCTTGGAGGATGGCACCTCCATTTTCTTTAATCATTCGTCTGAAATCATCCATAAGTGCTTTACGTCTACCATCACTTACACTTCTGTCATATTGGATGATATAGGCATCTTTTTTATCCATTTCATTCATTGAAAACTCTTCCACTGTACGTGCAAACTTCAAGGAACTAGATAGCACATCTAATGGACTAATACCTACAAAATCAGATAATGGACTAATATGCTTTACATGGATAATTTCTGTATTAAACACCAAAAAGTTATACGTATCAGAACTAACTTGATACCAAATATTACCAGTATCAATATCTCGTTTAACTACAACTGTCTTAGGGTCAATCGGCCATAAGTGTTGCGGTGTTCCATAATTGTCTCTTTCGATCCATAAATAGCCGTTACCATCAACATTACGTGATGTTTCCAATTGATTTAATAATTGAAATGCAGTCATGGACGGATTAGGCTCTACTGTTAAAAGACCACTTACAGGAGTAGTAGTTTGCTGATATTTTTTGTATTCATGCAAGGGTAAGCTTGAAACTGTATTAGCTAATCTTGTAACTACACTAAAAACTTCTTCGTTAGTAGTTAAATTCTGATTTTTAATGCCGAAAAATGGTGTATTAGCCCAACCATTGAAGTTGTAATGCGGCCCTTCCCAGCTATTCCCTTTGCTTTGCTGGAATGGATTTAAAAATTTTTTAGCTTTATCCCAAAAGCTCATTCGCTCACCTCCTCTCTATTCGGGAAGCCAGCTCATGAACTTAGATTTTACATACTTCAAAAGTCCTTGCTGGGATTGGTTTAATTCTGCTTCATGAGCTTTAAGCAATCCATACTTCCAACGTTCGTCTTCAAAAAATATAATCATTTCTATTTGATTAAAAAGTAATTCTCCACTGATGCCTCGATTTAACACACACCAGTAGGCAAGTGATATAGCTTGATTTTTACCATATCTACAAAAAAAGCCCTGCGGGTTGTTCCGCAAGAGCTTAATTTTCTGTCTTTTATTCATTTGTATTTCCTTAATCTTCACCCATCGATACTCCATTAACGTATATAGTTGGTGAACCATCTTTCATAGAAAGAAGTACCATAATTTGTGGATCATAATTATTTGATTGGGTTTCTTCATATTATCTAAAAGAAATAAATTGTGATATTGGTTCATCGTCATCGTCTGGTTCAACTAGCATGTCAATTACACTGACGTGTGCATCTAATGCCGCTGCAAAGCCATCAATCTTGCGGGAACGAGATGTCTTAGTAGGCATCCAGTTATCATTTCTATCTGTAATTAACTCGACATTATTTAAGTACCACTTAAACATTGATTGCTCATTAAATACGACCTTGCCATCAAGCAGTAATTCTTTAAAGTTTTGCATTGGACCACCAAGAGTGAAAAATCCTTGACGTACTGGTTGGGTCTTAAATCCAAATTCTTCCATCTGCTTATTAAGTCTAATTGCCTTAGCAGGGTCGTAATTAATCTGCACAATGTTGTACTTTTCAGACATATCTTTAAACCAGTCGTAAACATAGCTGAAATCGACATAATCGCCAGGAATAATTGTTATTTCTCCCTGTTTTTCCCACATTCTTATACGTTCTGGGTTCTTATCTTGCTCATATCTACGATGTGGAATCCAAGAATGTTCCAAAATAAAAACGCCACCATCGTCCAGAGGGAATTCCAGACATGCTGACGTAAAGTCTTCTGTATCAGATAGGTCATAACCACCGATACAATCTCGATCTAATAAAGTATTCAAATTAATGTGTTGATTATTCTTTTTCAAAATTTCAGGAGTGATAAAGCTCATCTCATCAGCATCAGCAAATATGTTGAAACGTTTAGTCAACCAGTCAGCATATTCTCGAGGAACACGCTTAGCTGATTTAAAGTCGGTAATCATATCAACCATTTGCATTAAGCCGATATTAGGATTAGCTTTAACCCATTTAGTAGGTTCTTCTGTCTCTTTTTCATTGTCTAGGCTAGCAATGTAGTAAAAAGTACGTGAATTTATGTCATCTTCATAGTTTTTAAGAGTATCTTGCGCCTGCTCTACCATATCCATCAATGGACCATCAAGGACAAAACCTGCAGTAGTAATATAAACAATTAATGGCTGTGTACGTGTGCCACGACTGTTTTTCATCACGTTAATTAAGCTGTAATCTTGATACTTATGAATTTCATCGAAAACGGCGAAGTGAACATTTTCCCCATCTTTGTTGCTCTTTTCAGCAGACATAGCCATGATCTTACCATCAGTCGCGGGAAAACGGATCTCACTACGGTTTGGCACAAATCTTTCACTTAACCATGGCGATTTCTTAATCATTGAACGTGAAGCTTCAAATAATAGTCGAGATTGTTGCTGTGAGTTAGCTAAAAAGTAAACATTTGGTCCGTTTTCTCCATCAAAGCCAGCCATGTAGTCAGCAAGTCCCGATTCTAATTCAGTTTTCGTTGTTATTACCTGTAAGCTTTTTATCTTACACTCCAGAGGTCACCCTCATTTTCATCGAATGGTTTATTCCATTCTGGTTTAGCATATATTTTCATTCATTAAGAATGTCGGATACTCGTGGAGCTATTATATTTATTCAAGCTCTATGCGTTACGGTACTTATTAGCCTTACGTAATCTAACAAGTTACCTCGGTATCTTCTGATTTGAAATTACAGTTTTCTACCGATTTTACCCAATTTTTAAACGGCAAAACGTTTACCGTTTTTACGTCCAACAAATATTAACGATTCACGAAATCGTCTCATTCCTGTATCTTTGTTAACCCAACCAAACATGCTACCAACAATAAAGTGTTGCCACGGTTGCATAACTAAGTGCTTGAAATTACCTTTAGTGGGATGACATTTCTTTTCAATAAAACGAATAGGACGCCAAGCCTTTTCTTCATCGAAAACCCAAGGATAATCAGGATCTTCTTCTGATCTTTTCAAGTCCTTTAAGTGACGTTCACAGGCTCTTCTTACCCATTCATTACCTACAATCGATCCCTCAGCAACCATTTGAGCATAAAAAGTGGTTAATAAAACGGGAGCAGGTTTATCTAAGATGTGACCTAGAGACCTCTCCCGTTCTTTATATTTATTTACCCATTCAACAACGCCTTGATAGTCAAGATCCATCGGGTTCTTTTCTAAGATTGATTCAGGCAAAAACAAAACCTCCTTTAAAAGTCATCGTCCGACTTTTCGGGTTCGTCATCTTTCTTGCTTATTGCAAGGGATGCACGCGCAGCAGGAGTTAAACCTAATTCTTTTGCTAACTTGTCTAGTTCAGCAGATAACTTTAGTTTAAAACCTAAATCGGGATCAAGTTTTCCATCGTGGTATTTACCATTCTTTTTCAATCGACGATTAGCTGCAACATATTCGCCCCATAAATCGGCATATCGAGCCAAAGTTGTGACATCAGCTTCGTTAAAAAGGTCCGAATCCTTAAATACTTTTAAAATTCGGTTATACTCCTTTTTCACCCCTGCATCAGCTGAAATTGGTATATCCATGTCTTCGGCTGAAACTTGAAGCTTTTCTTCCTGCTTAATTCTCTTTTTTAATTGCTTTTTTGTACGCTTATTCGGATTACCGTTAAGCACCTGCATATAAGCACTTTGAGCATTTCTAGGCATAGCTAAATTGGTCTACCTCCTTTCGTTAAAAATTAACATTACGCGCGGTTTTATTA
>PPYF01544708.1_pt1 | contig 26175 bp, 35 predicted proteins | sample 1559871 | NCBI WGS metagenome assembly PPYF01 (sample SAMN08240021, study PRJNA423297) | Human gut metagenome, whole genome shotgun sequencing project. | reverse complement strand
CGCAGCTTAAAAAAATGAGCCGATTTTTATAGTCAACGAAAAAAAAGAAGGCGCATCGGGTATTACGACACACCTTCCTCGTGTTTTACGACCCCCTTGCAATGTCTATTGATAGCATCATATCGGTTACTATATCCTAACATAGCAGCAACATCACTTGCTACAAACATCGGTTTATTCTCTATAACCGTAACTCTGATTTCTCCGAATATCGGACTTTGGAAATATTGTATCTTCGCTTCCATAATAATTCGCGTTTAAAAGTGAAAGGGCAAAGACCGGAATTGCTTATTGTGGCTGTTTGCAATTCCAATCAATACCCTTTATTAATATCTTCCTATGGAGAACAGCCACGGACTCCGGATTAGAACGTTCTGAAATAATATATAAATCAGATTTTCTTTTTCCCGGAAATTTCTTTTCCCGCAGAGATTCTTCCTTCCTCAAAAGCTATCTCCACTGCCTCACTGGCACGAACCTTAGTGATATACCACTTGCCGGAGAGTTTTACCTTGTGGTGGTTAATGTATTTCTTGGCTTCTTTCATGGCTGTTCCTCCACACCTACGTTGATATCGTGGAAAATCGTATAACCTATCATTTCTCCAATGTCAGACATAATGGTGAACAGGTTGTCATAGATTTTTTCCAGTTTGATAGAATAAGCCTCGTTCATCGGGGCTTCGTCATTATCCAGCCAATTCCCGATACGCGACTTGACGGATTTGAGTTCACGCAGCATGGTAGTTAGTTCTTCTCGTTCCTCTTTCAAAGGCAATACTTGCTTTTTCATTTCAGACCTCCTTTCTGCTCCTGTAGTTTCTGATTGAGCTTTTGGTTCTCTGCAAAGAGCTGGTTCATGATGTGGCGTTGGTACGAAAGCATACCTTCGGTTCTACCGATAGCGCGTCCGGCATCATAAGCTGCCTGGAGTTCTAAAGTTGAATACGGTGAACCGGAAGCCAAGATAGCTTGCAATTCAGGATTGGAGTACTTACCCGTTTCGTGGGTGGACGTACTTGTGGCACTACTATTATTCATGCCACTTGTAATTTCATGTTCCTTGGTCATTTTTACTAATGAAATTATAAGATACAAAAAAGGCTGTCAGCCTCCCATTCCGACCAAGGAACACGTTTTATACGAATTATACGTATAGGTAACGTAGTAGGGATTTTGACAGCCTAATATCTTTGTGTTTGGGATATGGGCATAAAAAATCCTATACAGTATATTCATATAATAAAACTTTGTTCCTTGGTCGTTGAACGTTGCAAATATGGGTACTTATTTTTGATTATGCAAATATTTATTCATTATTTTGCAAATGCAACCGTTGATGGATTCGACTTTCTTGCCGGAGGTTGCTATCATCAAGATAAAAAGAAAGAGAGGTTAGAATGCGCAGTGAGTGCGTGTTACTCTCCGTCATCAAGATAGGATAGTTAAGAATAAAAAACTATTCAATTATGGAAACATTGTTTTCATTTATTTGGGAAATCTCGAAAGAGATTATAATCCATTATATCATAAAGATGATAGATAAGTACCTTGGAGATAAATAAAAACTGAAAAGTTTTAGCCTGTGGACGTGTCCATGGGCTTTTTTTATGTCAGTAAAATCCTAATCGTCTTTATATTTTAAACAGAAAACTCTTATGACAATTTTAGATTTAATCAAGGCGGCATGTAAGACGAAAGGCGTGCCAGAGAAGTATGCGGAACGTATTCAGAAGACGTTCAAAATCGAAAAAGCTGAAGGAATGGAGGCTTTTGTGGACCTGTTCAAAGAAAATATCCTTCCGGCTATCCAGGAGGCAGAGAATGAAGCTAAGACTACGGCTGAAACGGCTGCGGTCGCTGCATACGAAGCAAAACATGGATTAAAAGACGGTAAACCGGTGGAAGATCCGGATAAGAATAAGAAAACGGAAGAAGAGCTGTTGAAGGATCTTAGCCCGGAAGTAAAAGCTTATCTGGAAAGTATGAAGAAGAGTGTCGATGATATGGCTAAAAAGGTGGGTGATTCCATTACTAACTCGGCAAACGAAGCCAAAAAAGAAACAGTTCGGAAACAGTTGAAAGATGCCGGTCTTCCGGACAGCTGGCTGGGACGTGTGGATTTGGCTTCTGAAACGTCTATCGAGGATCAGATCAAGACACTATCCGAAGAATATACCGGAATCCAGCAAAAGGCGATCGATGATGCTGTGGCTCGTGGCGATTACGCTCCCGGTTCCGTAAATCTTCAGGACCGTTCCGAAGCGGATTGGGCGAAGCTGATGGATCAGGACGTCGATAATAGTGCAAATAATCCCGGTGTGGTAAACCTGGGTATTGAATAATCCAAGTAAAGTGTAACGTTATGTACAGAAAAAGAGAAAGAGAATTCCAGTATCCTCCCGGAATTGAAAAGATTATTGAGGATGTGATCGGTGGTGGGACGATTGATCGCAGAGACTTGCAGAACGCTTTGTTCAATGGCAAGGCGTTGGACGAACTGCCTCCGATTGTAATAGTAGTAAAAGATCCGGAAACAGGGCTGTATCATGTATTGAAGACGGCAATGGCTTCCGATGCAGGTAGTGAAACAACTTATAAGGTGGCCAAGAATCATCTGTTCGGTGTGGGTGACTTCGTGACGATTGGTGGCGCTTTGACTGGCGCTTCCGATAAGATCACAGCTATTGATAAGAGTAATGCGGATTTCGATACGATTACGCTGGCAGCAACGATTGGGGCTGCAACAAAAGGTCAAGTATTGGTTCAGGCTAAAGACAAGCAGGCTGCGAAAGCCGCCAAGTTACCTTATGATGGCGAATTGGTCGTCACGATGAATAAAGTCGACTTGACTGTAGCTAACCAGCAGTCCGGGTTATTGGTAAGAGGTACGGTAAACGAATCCTGTATGCCGTTCCCGGTAGATAAGGACTTAAAGGCATTAATGTCGTTTATCCGTTTTGTGTAATCCATTAAAATCTGATATATGGAAAGAAGTTTAATTAAACAGGTGAATAAAAAGAACATGGCGGCTCGTTTGAATACCCGGCATGTGAAACCAGTCGTTTTCCCGAACTTCTTCGGGGTGAAAAGAAAGACTTCGTTGAAGTGGGAGACACTGACCGGCGAGAAGGGTGCTCCGGTAATGGCAGATGTGATCTCTTTTGACGCTTCCGCTCCGCAGAAGACGCGCGAGGTAATCAGCAAGTTGTCCGGTGATATTCCAAAGATAGCCGTTAAGCGTGGTATGAACGAAAGTGATTACAACGAGTACAAACAGTTGGAACGTGACGCACAGGGTGACGCAGATCAATTGGCATTGCTGAACCTGGCTTTCAAGGATCAGGATTTCGTGTATAACTCTGTCCGTGCCCGTTTCGAATGGTGGTGTATGCAGCTCATGAGCCGTGCGGGTTTCCATTTGTCGGCAAAGAATAATAGCGGTGTCGTTACGGCTGAGTTTGTTGGTTGTGGTATGCCGAAGAAGAACCAGCGTAAATCTTCTGTAGATTGGAGCAACGCTTCAACGGCCAACGGCTTGCAGGATATCGAAGATACGGTTGTTGCTGCTTCTGCCGAGGGAGTAACGATTCGCTATGTAGTGATGCACGTGGCTGACTTCTCTTTGTTGAAGAAGCAGAAATCAACATTCGACACATTGAAGGCATGGGTTAATTCGTCTTCAAAAATATTGGTGACGAAAAATCTTATCAACGAGTATCTGGCCGAACAGGAAATCCCGGTGAAGATCATTACTGTGAATCCGTCTGTCCGTATCGAGGACAAGGCTCATCGTCGTAAGACGATCAATCCGTGGGAGCGTAAACGTGTATGTTTCTTGGAGGATTTGAAGGTTGGTGATATCCAACACGGACCGATTGCAGCCGAATCTTCCGCTACCTTGCAGAAGATTGCCCTCATGGTAAAACAGGATTGGGTATTGGTTACCAAATGGTCTGAACTGGAACCGTTCAAGGAATGGACGAAAGCAGAAGCAAATGCTATCCCTGTCGTAAACGATCCGGATGCCATGTTCATCATGAAGGTGGATGGCAAGGATTGGAGCGCATCTGAAGATACTGAAGGTACGGATGATATCCCGGCAACATTCTTAGGTGAAACTGTTGAACCGGAAGATCAAACGATTCAGGATACCGAAAACGGAGAATAACGGCCATGGATAAGACGATCCGAGATACAATACTTGCTTATCCCGGTCTTGCCGACTGTGAAGATTTTTTGGACAACGTCGTTTTGCCGGGACGCGGCCTTGAAGGTACAGAGGATAGTAAGACGATCGATATTCAAAAACAAAAGCTGGTGGCTGCCGACCTGTATTCAATGGTCGGTGGTCTACCGGACTTCACAGAAAACAAACTCTCTATCACTTATCCTCGTTCCTGGTATGACGCTACGGCAAAACGGCTGTATAGGGAAGGTGGAGAACCGGAGAAAGCAGAACTGATCGGGAATAAGATTGAAGTTCCAAAAGGAAGGGCACGAAACAGATGGTAAGACGGTATTCACATAAAGCGATAGTAACAATCCAATCCGGACAATTGGTAAAAGGGGAATGGGTTGCCGGAGAACCGACGGAAATAGAGGTTACAGGGCAATACTTTCCATCCAATAGCGGACAGCAATTGAAGCGGAATGTCGATGGGAAGGAATTTATCGTACACGGTGAGTTCTCGACAAAGGCCCGTCCTGTGGAAAATGCGAAGCATATCCGGATTGACAGTATCGCTCTCGATGTGGATATCATTAGCTGGGAACCGTTTCAGACTCACTCTGTAATCTATGTGTAGCTTATGGCAAGGAAAGGTGGTTTGACTCCGATGTGGAGCGATAGAGAAGTAGAACGTTGGTTCGATTATTATGTGGACCGGGCGGAAGAGCGGATATACAAATTATTGCAACGTGCCGGGGAAGAGTTCGTGAAGATTGCCCGAAAGAAAGGAAACTATCAGGATCATACTGGTAACCTCCGTAGCTCTATCGGTTATGTGATCGTCAAGGATGGCGATATATTGACCGAGAACTACGAGTTGTCAGATAAGAAAGGTACCGATAAATATACGGGATTGAGAGAGGCTAAAAGGCTCGTATCAGAATTACTACCCCTTTATAAGAATGGCTGGGTATTGATTGGTGTAGCCGCTATGCCTTATGCCAAGTATGTGGAAGCAATCGAAAATCTGGATGTTATCTCCGTTGCCACGGAACATGCCGAGGATTGGATCAAGAAACAGAGTCGAATGTTATTTGATAAACTCGCTGAGAAAGGATATTGAACATGGCTGATCAGTTTGATATAGTAGATATCGTGTATGATGCGGTTGAACCGGTCAGTACGAGCTTTATTCTGTACAAAGATCGCTCTGGTGATGGTGAGACAAAGAATCATATCACAATCCGGATGCTCACGTTAAATGAAACAGAGGTTGTGAATAAAGGTTCGGTTAATATCAACGTATTTGTGAAGAATCAAGCGAAAGGCAGGCCTGATCGACAGCTAATGAAAGGAGTGACACGAAAAGTTAAGTCTGCACTACGAAATATCACACCTCCTTTCGGCATGTATTGGAAATCTCGGATCGTATGGTCCGAACCTCTTGGCGAAGCAAAAGAAGGCTTCGATTGTACGAATATAAGATTTGAAGTAATAACAGAAATAGATTAAGAATATGGCTAATGAAAGAAGTTTGGCGGTAGGCGTATCCTTCTTAGGATATGGTGACCCCGGTGATGGTGTTCCGGCCTCTATTTATACACAGTGTCCGATCGTTCATGAAGGCTCAGTTGCTTTCAATTTCAATGAAGCGACCTCTGTCGATTTCCGTGCGGAAGGGATGAAAGATCCCTGGGAGTCATTCGATAAGGCTGGCGACCCGGATAGTTTTGAATTTGCTATCCCGTCGCCGACAGCTCAGGAGATGCTCGCGTTTTGTGGTGGTTCTGTAAGTGGTGGTAAGTGGAATGCTCCGATTGATATTCCAAATATCCGCAAATCGTTCAAGATACAGACAACACCGTACAAAGGTAAGTATACGGAATATACATTTGCCATTTGTAAAGTCAGTGCCCGCTTGAGTCAGGCTCCGTCTTCAGAACAAACAGACCTTTTGCTAGTTAAATGTACCCGTTTGGCAGCAATTACCTCTGCTGGGCAGCAACGATCTTCGTTCGGTCGGGCGGTGATGAATGTAACCCTTACTCCGGTAACGGCAGTTGCAATCACCGGTACACCCAGAGTTGGTGAAACGCTTATGGCCACCTTGACACCTGCGGAAGCGACTGGTGATTTCCAATGGCAACGTAAAGTGGATGGCCAGGGAGAAGCCCAAGATATTGAGGGGGCTATTGGTGACAGTTATATGATCCAGCCGGAGAATGAAGGCGATAAAATCCTTGTCAAGTTTATGGCAAACGGTTTGTATTCCGGAGAGAAGACAAGCGCAGAAACAGAAGCCGTACAAGCAGCAGAATAATTAAGGACTGTTGTTTAGGTTATCGAAAGCCTCGGAACTATCCGGGGCTTTTATATTTTAATCGAAAATATGAGTGTAAAACAAGTACTCCAGTTAGAAAGTGAATCCGTTTCTTGTCAGCCGGTAACCATTCCGTTTGAATTTACCCGGCTTGAATCATTACCGGAAGGAAAGACGGTAGGGGATAGTATCGCCATAACCCCGATCACTGTCCGCACCTGGTTTCGAATAAAGCCTCTTTTGCTTTATATCGATAAAGAGGATAGAGAAGTTTTGATTGCTGATAAGAATAAAGGATTTTCCAATCAGGTCGCCGAACTGATAGCCAAATATGACGAACTTATCTTTGAAATCGTATGTCTTGGCATTCATAATAAGAAAGGTGATATGCCGGCCTGGTTCCGGGAAGTTCTGAAAGACAACTGTACATGGGAGGATATCTATATCCTTCTGAATGCCGTCTTGTACCGGGTAGGCTGTAACCCTTTTTCTCGTACTATCATAGCGCTGGAAGCTGTGAGCCCGTTAAGCGAAGTGGAGATAATAGCCCTTCAGAAAAACAGCGAGACATGGAAGAAGAAGGCCCTCAAAGCAGCTTCATGTTCTTAGTGACCTGCAACGAGGCTTTCGGCTATTCTCATGAACAAATATTGGATAGCAGCTTTGTTTTGTTGGTCGGCATGCTTCGTGAACGTGGTTATTTGATGAATCGAAGGGTCAAAGATTTTCATTCGGAAGATACGTCAATTAAAGAGGAAGATGGAGAATGGGTTGAAATGGTTGACTTCGATACAGGCCATGTGAAACGGATAAAGAAAGTTTTATCTGCATAACTATATATTACATTGAAAGTAGAGAAAAGGTTTTGTCATAGTGATAAATTTTGATTTGTTTGGTAGTAAGAAAGCCCTGCGGACTGTGAAGTTAGCAGGGCTTTGTTCGTTAAAAAGATATCGGGTAACGTTCCGGATGAATTATGCTGTCAATCTCAAGATCCACATCGATTGCATCCCAACGCAACGATTCTTCATCCGGCATGGTTACATCCAATACATCCGAGACTTTTGCATTTCTAAACCAAGGATATCTGTCATACGATAGATAATATTCCTTTCCTCCTACGAAAAGGAGGATACCGCGTGCATTAATCATTGTTACTTCCGCGGTGGTTGTTCCATTTTTCTCTAATAATACGCTCATGTTTTTGTACCTCCTTTAGTATGTTTGAAATTTCAGTTGAAGAAAAACCTTTATTCTCAGCCAAAGAAATAGAAGGTTCTATCCAAATTTTAGCCTTTTTTTCTGCCTGTCTGATATGTATATGCATTCTGTTTTCTTCTAAAGAGAAGAAAAAGAAACGCATTCCATTTTTATAAAAAACCGTTGGACTCATACAGCAAATATACAAAAGATTCCTGAATACAAATGCTTTTAGTTTATATTTTACCATAAAAGGATTATGGGAATCAAAAATAGGGATGGAGCCTTATTTATGGCTACTGGTATCGACAACTCCGGTTTATACGAAGGGAAACGCGAGGCTATGGGAATTATCAAGACTCTGGCAAGCGAGGTGACCTCTTTTGATATATTCAGTGGTATCGGTATCAGTGCGGCAACTGCTTTTGCACAAGCTGCAAAAAGCTCATACGACTTTGAAAAAGAGTTCCGGAAGAACATGCTGGAAGTGGCGACCATTTCCACGCAGGTGACGGATGATATGACCGGTTTTATGAATCAGGTTATGTCTATAACCCAAGAGATACCGATCAAGGCTCCGGAGGCCGCTAAAGCACTTTATAGTATCGTTTCTGCCGGTCATGATGGGGCAGATGGTATGAAGATTCTAGAAGTTTCGGCTAAAGCAGCCGTGGGAAGGCTTACAGAAACCGAGACGGCAGCCGATGCTGTTACAACGATCTTGAATGCTTATAAGATGTCAGCAGAGGAGGCCGGTACAGTCTCGGATCAGCTTTTTACAACTGTCCGATTGGGTAAGACTACATTTGGCGAATTAGGAGCCTCCATAGCCCAGGTTGCACCTATTGCGGCCGCATACGGGATCAGTATTGATCAGGTGCTGGGTGCAGTCGCTTCATTGACCAAACAAGGAACGCCGACATCGCAGGCAATGACCCAAATCCGGGCTGCTATCCAGGGTACTGCTGGGGAACTTGGGGATGCCGCTTTTCAAGGGCGTACTTTCCAGGAAGCATTGCAGTTGATTAATGAGAAGGCTGGCGGTTCTGCTTCTAAGATGAAGGAAATGCTCGGTACGGATGAAGGATTGGCTGCAACATTGGCTTTGACCGGAAAGAATGCTAAGTCGGCAGCGAGTGATCTCGGAGAGTTACAGAACTCTTTAGGAGCTACGGAAGCCGCGTTTGAGAAGATGAAAGATGCTGCAGACAATCAGCTTACATTGTTGGCTAATAATGTACAGGCCTATTTGCGTCCTTTGGGAGAGAAGATTCTGAAAGAAGTCTCCGATATTGCCAAGGCTTTTAATGAAGCATTTGAGAATAACGATATAGAAGGTACAATATCAAACCTTGAATCGTTGGTAAAGAATGCAGCTGGAGCTTTTCTTTCATATAAAACAGCTATTCTATTAGTTCAGGTAGCTCAACATTCGTATGTAAAATCATCTGCTCTAAGCCGGTTAGCGACAATTCAACATACGACAGCTACAGCATTACTTACCGGTGCTTTAAGAAAACAGGCTGTTGCTATGTTGGCGGCAGGAAAGGCAGCTCTTGCAAACCCATATGTATTAGCTGTGGCAGGTGTTACCGCATTGGGATATGCAATATTCAAACTTGCGACACAGGCTACAGCTTCAGAAAAGGCATTGGCTGCTCATAATAAGAGAGTCGCAGAAATGAGAGAATGGTCTGACGGAATGAGAAGTCAGACGGAAGAAATGTTGGGTGTGTTGCAAGATGAAAATAAGTCCACTTTGCAAAAGGTTGAAGCTTATAAAAAGTTACAAGAGCTTTATCCGAATGAATTGAAGAATCTTTCTCTACAGAAATTCCTTTTAATGGATATGGTTGAAGTCAATAAGATGTTGTCCAAGTCGATAGATGATCGTACTATGGCACAACAACGTGCAACTGTGAATTCCATTGAAGAAGAGATGGCTAAAAATAGTAAACGGATTTCTCAATTAGATAAAAAAAGTTGGATTGACACTAGCTTCCCAGAAGCACTTGAATTACGTCGGTTGCGAAAACGAAATGAGCAGCTAAAGATAGAACATGCGAAAGCAGTAGAGATCGTTGTACAAGGATTAAAAGATCGTACAAAAGCAGAGGCTTTGGTAAATAAACAATCAAAACAAGAAGAGACGAAGTTTGCAAAACCTGTAGATCAGAAAGAACTTGAGAAACAGAAAAAACTTCAAAAGGAACTTTTATCCCTTCGTCGTCAAAACCAGCAATCCGAAATTGACCTAATGAAAGAAGGTTCCGACAAGAAGATCGCCCAGTTGAATCTTGATTATGACAGGGAGTTGGATATTATCCGTGCAAGAGAAAAAGAATGGAGAGAGGCACAAGGAGGAAAGTTGACCAAAAAGCAGACGATTGAGATCCGAATGGCAAAAGTCAATGCTGGGGCCAAATTAGGAAATGCGACATCTGATGTTATCCATGAGCAGATAGAAGCAGAAGAACGCGCCATGAACGAATACCTGAAAGAATATGGTTCATATTTGGAAAAGCGTCAGGCTATCACGGAGCTTTATAATGAGAAGATAGCAAAGGCCACAACGGAAGGTGAACGGCTTTCCCTTGCAGAAGGTATGAAGAAAGAGCTGGCGGACGTGGATAATGAAGCCCAAAAGAGCACCTCCATCATCACCCGGTTGTTTGATGATATGAGTAAAAAGAATATCACCTCTATTCGTGCCATTGCGGATGAAGCGGAAAAATTCTTGTCTTTTCTTGAAAGAGGGGAATATTCATCTGATAATTCATTCGGTATTACCAAAGAGCAGTTTGATGTGCTTCGCAAGTCACCGGATCAGTTGAAGGCCATCAAGGATGAAATAGCCAATGTCCGCCGTGAAGCCGACCAAATGGAAACCTCTTTTAATAAAGTTTCAAATGGCCTAAAAAAAGTATTTACCTCTGAAAGTGATGCCAAGAAGTTAAAAGAGGGTTTGGCTGAGATAGAGGAGGGCATGAATGAGATCATGCAGGCCGGACAGTTCCTTTCTGATACGTTTTCGAAGCTCGGAGATTCGTTTGGTGGTGTATTCGGCGGGATAGCCGAAGGCTTCAGTGTGGCTATGGACACTGTAAGTTCTGCAATGAACGGTGCGAAAGCCGGTTCCATGTTCGGACCGATTGGTGCGTCTGCCGGTGCTGCCATTGGCGTAGTTACCTCTTTGGCCGGTGCCATCGCCAAAATCCATGACAAGAAGAACGAGAAACGTATCCAGCGATTGCAGGATCAAATTGATACATTGGATAAATCTTACGGTAAGTTGGAAAAGTCAATCGAGAAGGCCTATTCAAAGGATGCTTCCAAAATGATTGAGCAGAACAACAAGCTGCTGGAGCAACAGAAGATCCTTATCCAGCAACAGATCAGAGAGGAACAGGACAAGAAAAAAACTGATGACAGCCGTATCAAGGAGTGGCAGGAACAAATCGAGGAAATCAACGACGTTATAGCAGAAAACAAGGAGAAGGCCAAAGATGCCATCTTCGGGGAAAACCTGAAATCCGCCATTGACAACTTCGCTAACGCACAAGCCGAAGCATGGGCTTCCGGTGAAGACCGGGCAGAATCGGCGAAAGATACCGTCAAGAAGATGATGCGCCAGATGGTCACAGAATCCATCAAGGCTGCAACGGAATCTTCCGGTGCAATGGAGAAGATTCGTGACAAGCTGAAGGAGTTCTATGCCGACAATGTCCTTTCCGGCTGGGAACAGGATTATATCTATAATATGGCGGAAGAACTGCAAAAGGAGATTGACAGGCAGTTCGGTTGGGCTGATAGCCTGATGAAAGATAAGGTGGAAGAGCCGGAGAAAGAAGAAGATATATCCGAAAACTCCCTGAAAGGCGCGTATGCCAAAGCCTCGCAGGAGAGCATCGACCTGTTGGCTGGACAGACCGGGGCCGTCCGTATCCTGCTGGAAGATATCCGTGGCGGTATGCAACCGATCCGTGAACAAATGAGGCTGATCTATGATATGCAATCCAGAGGTTGGGAAGATGTGAAGGCCATCCGCGAACTATCAGATAAAGTGGAAAAGAATACCGATCGGATCGCCGAGAATACGAGAGAGATCAAAGAGGTTGCCGGTAAGATATCGGAAAACACTAGAGGCACGGTTGATGCCCTGGAAGGTACTATTAACGTAAAAGTAAAAATGTAACATGATGGACAAAGAGTTTTTTGAGATCGCAAACCGGTTAGGTGCCTGTAGGTTGTTGCATGGCACGGAAAACAAAGAAGAGCTTATGCGCCTTCTGCTGACGCCGCAGGGTACGGAGTTCTGCACGAAGAATAATTTCCCGTCTATGGAACAATTACGGGAGTTCCGGGGCAAGAAGGCCGAAAGCATGGGTATCTATATCGAGACGGACGTGAAACTGACGAATCCGGTGAAGGTATTCTTGGCCGGTTCCAAGGCAATCCTTCATTTTGATACGATCGGCCGCTACAACGTGATCCTGATGCACGGGGCGGAAGCCGAGATCCATGCGAGTAACTATGCCGTGGTGTTCGTAAAGAACGCTGGCGGTAAGGTAATAACTCATAAAGACCATACAGCACGTGTATTATGACAATAGATGGAAAAGACGTATATACTGAATGGGGATGTAAATTATTGGAAGGTTCTTTTGATGATCTTCTGAAATACCCCAAACGTAAGGCAGTCAAATATAACAACTGGGCGGAAGCCGACGGAATCGATCCCGATCTCTCGGTTGTGGAGTTCGAACCTAAGACCGTCAAGTTGAAATTCCTCATGAAGGCAGAAACGCTTGAGCAGTTCTGGTCTGGGTATAGAAAGTTTGTTGCTGATCTGTCCGCACCGGGCTATCGGGAATTCAATCTTATTGCCGGTATGACCAACCGCTTACGATTCAATGCCGGCTCTTCTCACGAACAGCCTGTGCCATTTAATGCAGGGGAGAACGTATCTGTGTTTGAACTTTCTTTTGTCGAGGACAATCATGCCATTTATCCGGCAACTCCGGCCGGCGGTATCGGGCTTCGCGGGCAGTATGCGATTAATGGGATAGACTTTGCAGACTTCGGTATAGGATCGGACGATAACCAGGAGGACATCTTGAAATATCCTGCGGTTAAGGCGCCGTTCACCGATGGCCGTACGGTAGACCTTTCGACAATCAAAACCCTGCATCGGGAAATAAAACTGTCCCTTTGGATGTTGGCCGGCAGTGTGGAAGAGTTTCTGAATAACTATCGGGCATTCTTTAGCCAGATATCCGGTGTAGGAAATCAGGAATTATATATTAAGACATTGGATGGTATCATTCAGGTGTACTATACGGATTGCCCGTCCTTTTCTGTGGAAGTCTGGCTGGAGAACCGGATAGGGGCAAGATTCACTATTTCTGTTGTTGCTCCCGTAGTGAGTTGGATAGATGCCGGCGGTGATGTTCGTTACCGTGTGCTGAAGGATCCGGATTTGGGGTTATTGGCAGACGAGCAAGGTAGAATAATAGTTTTCAATTGATATGGCAGAAGAATTTGAAATAATCAGGGCTAATTTGCTTCCGGCAGCCGGAACAATAACCGATAATGATATGATCCTGATCATTCAGGGTGGGAGACCTAAGCGTGCTTTGCCCTCTGCAATGAAAGGTAAACAGGGCGATCCCGGCCTTAGTGCGTTTTTAGGGATAAACGATAAATACATCCTTTGGAAACAAGGAGCTAATGGTGCTTGGCAGAATCTGTTGGAAATTGAGAAAATTCGTGGGCCGAAAGGAGAGAAGCCGGTTTTTCGAAAGTTGAACGGTACGCTTCAAATGAAATACGAAGGTGAGCCGGATAGTGCATACGTGGATATTTTCGACCGTGAAGAATTGAAAATGAAGTTTTCCGATCTGACGCCAGCAGAAGTGGATCAATTGAAACTGCATTTTTCTGATCTGACAGAGACTGATAAGGCCGAACTTATGAAGCCGGCAACGGATGCGGCAAAAGAGGTTCGTGAACAGATGTCCCAAATTAAGGAGGAAGCTAATACTGCTATATCGAATGTAAACACCGCAAAAGTGAGCGCAGAGGCGGCAACCAAGGCTGCAAATGATGCCGCAGCTTTAGCAAATGCCGCAGCTGGTCAAGCAACTCAATCTGCCGGAGATGCTGATGCAGCGACCAAATTGGCTGTTGCTGCCGCTGCATTGGCGGAGGAAAAAGCCGGTATAGCCAATACCGCAGCCGAGAATGCCGATACCGCAGCAGCTTCAGCCAATATGGCAAAGGAAGAAGCAGATAAAGCAACTGTTGAAGCCAATATAGCCGCAGGAAAGGCTGACACAGCAACATTAAATGCCAATACCGCAACGGATAAAGCGAATGAAGCAGCATCCTCGGCTACAACTGCCGCTGAAAATGCTAATGCGGCTGTAGAGCGTGCGGATGATACCATAGCTTCTGCCGAGACTGCTACAAAATCGGCGACGGATGCAGCTTTGGCCGCAAACACGGCAAAAGAAAATGCAGACAAGGCGGCAAATACAGCCAATGTTGCCGCTACTCTGGCCAATGAAAAGGCAGGGCTGGCGGATACGGCTGCTTTGGCTGCTAATGCAGCAAAGGAAGATACCATAGTCGCAACCGGCAAGGCCAACACAGCCGCCGACCGCGCCAATCGTGCAGCCGAAGCCGCCGAAGGAGTCATCAGTGGACTACAACCCGACTGGAACGTTACCGATCCTGTCAATAAGAACTACATCAAGAACAAACCGGAGATCCCGACGTTGGAGGCTATCCCGGACGAAAATACATTGAGCTATGTCAATACCGACGGTACAACCATCAATTTTCGTATCGGTGATGATGTGCGTGTAGCGGAAGATGGCGAATATGTATTCTACCGGCTTTATGATCTTGCCGGGGGAAAAGCCTCGTGGCAGGAATCCGGCAGCGGTACAGCCTTGCCCGGTAATGTTTATCTGACAGGAGCCAATTATTACAATGAATCAGTACGAACGATAAAACAAGGATATTTAAGCAATGAGTAAGAAAGGTGCATTTATTTATCAACAGATCGAACTGACGACGGCTGAATGGGCCGATAACGCAACCGTCTACCCTGTATCAGTCTGGTTATTTGAACGTTTGGAAAACGGTAAATTCAACATGAAGCTGGCTGATGGCGTTCATACGTTTGCCCAGTTGCCGGCCGTCATGCAGGAGGTGAAGGTCACGGTTAAAACGAATGATGCCACGACCTATATCCTGACGATCACGACGGCTGAAGGTAAGTTTGACACCCCGAACCTTCGGGGAAACAATGCTCCGGTTCCTTCGATCGATCCGGCAACGAAGCACTGGAAAATAGGCGACGAAGATACGGGGGTGGTAGCCGAAGGACAGGACGGGGAAAGCTACGACGACACGGAAATCAGGAACGCGCTGACAGCCTTGCAGCAGCAAGTCAACACGCTCGTTTCGGGTGACGCATCGAGTGCCATCGAGTCATTTAACGAGATCATCGCTTTCCTTGCCAACGTAGAGGACACACAGACGTTGCAAGGGATCATCGCCGGGCTGAACCAGAGCATCCTATCCCAGTTACAGAATGACGACCATACGGTCAAGGACGCTGCTTATGTCCATACCGACAATAATTACAGCAATGAAGAGAAAACGAAGGTATCGGACTCTTTGAGGTTGAAAGAGTATGTCGATGTCAGTACCTTAAAGTCACTTCCTTCATCACCGTATAACTTGCGTTTTACCTATTCGAGTACATCTGTGCAGGCGATCAACTTTGCGAATATAGGAAGCGTACCGGAGATGCAGGAATTTTATCTGTCCATTAAGAACAATACCGGATCAACGATTAACCAACCGATCCCAAACGGTTCGGGCTGGCAATCGGAGGAAACAAGCGTTGAACTGCCAGCTGGTAAAGCCACAGGGGTATCGCTGAAAAAAGAACATGGGATAATTGTCGTGAGAGTATAATGAAAGGAGGTGAGAGATGAAGAGAAGGGTGATGATGGGAAAAAATGTTGGTATGCCTGATGATAATACGGTCTTTCTATTAAACTTTGATAAAGAGCCTATTCACGATATGTTGGGAAAATCTGTCTCTAAAGAAGGATCAGTAATTATCCTTTCTAATGGAAGATTCAAGTCCTGTGGCCAGTTTGGAAATGGAGTATTATTGTTGGACCGGTCTTGGTATGCTAATCTTATATCTACAGGGTATTTTACTATTGATTTTTGGATATATCCTAATGAAAGAAATGAATCATTATTATTCGGTTGCACCCAAGCAGGAGACAGTATAAGACAATGTGGAGCACTATTTTTATATACTTATAATGGTTTGGGTATAACCTTTCATGCCGATAATACATCTGAATCCTTTATTCCCACGTACACATATCCAACTTTAAAAAAATGGTCACATATAGCAGTGGTATGTCATAATTGGAATGTTATGATCTTTATCGATGGATATTTGAAAGGGGAAGGTCTTTTGAAAAGTTCTATTCTTCCGAGTTATAGTTTAAGATTAGGAGGACAAAACAGGAGAGATGGTGATCCTCTATATTCTATAAAATCAAAAATAGATGAATTCAGAGTAAGTGATATCGCCCGTTGGACATCAAACTTCACTCCTCCTACTAAACCGTATGTGTAATTTAAAAACGAACAATATCATGCTATACATTCAAAAACAAATAAACTTTTGGCCTATAGAAGAAGTCTTACCTGCTTCCTATAAGACAGGCACAACTCTTGAAGAGTTTGAAGATGGCGCTTATCTCTTGCTTAACGAAGAACAGGAGAAGTATCATAACGACTATCCGGAAGCTTCACCGTTGGAATGCTGGTACATGGCACTGACACCGGAACCACAGCCGACACCGGAAGAACTGCTTTGGCGTGCCCGTGATGCCAAACGGCAGGAAATCTACGACAAAGACATCCATCATTATTATATTGATGAACAGGACGCATATGTCTCGAACACCCTGCAAGTGAAGGATAAGTGTGGCCGGCAGGAAGAAGTCGAAGTAGGCGGTCATCTGTACGCCTCGAATATCTTAACGGTTGCTCTTGACGAAATAGCTGACTATTCGGAGCAGTGCGCCAAGGTGACAGACGGCTTGCTATCCCGTATCGATGCCGCCCAAACAGCCGAGGAGGTCGAAGCTATCATGGTGGAAGGCTATCCTGAAATGATCCATACAACAACGGCAGCCTTGCAAACTAAAGCAGATAAGGCAATCGCTAAATCCCCGGAAGCGCAGGCAGTGACCTTTGCCCGTGCGATGATGAACAGCGTGTCTCTCACAGCCAGCCAAGCGTTGGAGATGCAGGTCTTATTCCCCATTTGGGGTGAGAAAGATGCAGAGTTTGGCAAGGAAGTTGAAATAGGCTTCCGGCTTCGAGTAGTGGAAGGAGAAAGCGACACTTTGTTTGAAGTGATACAAAAGCACAAGCTGCAAGCCGACTGGAAACCGGGCATAGAAACTGCTTCACTGTATAAGATCGTTGAAGCTGAGCACGCAGGCACGCTTGATGATCCTATTCCATACGTGCAGGGTATGGCATTCGAGAAAGACAAATATTATGAACAATACGGTGTGATCTATCTCTGCATTCTGACAACCGTTACAGGTTATCCGAACGACTTGAAAGACTTGCCCACAATTGTACAGGAGGTAAAGCAATGAAACAGGTTATGTTATTAAAAGTTAAACGGGGGGGGGTAAAATGCTCTCTAAATAAAGAAGTTACGACCTCTTATCGTAAGAAAGGAGGGCGTAGATGAGACGGTCGATGATGGGACGGAAGAAGTTGCAGTTGTTCACCAAGAGGTTCTATCCTGCCGGGAATTATACCTGGATCGTACCTAAAGGATGTAGGGAGGTTGATGTGTTTCTTGTCGGAGGAGGGGGTGCAGGACATAATGGAAGCGGTGGAGGTGGCGGCTATACTAAAACCTTCAAAAAAGATACATCCGGATGGAGAGACGGTGATGCTATCTCTGTTGCACCGGGTCAGTCAATTCCGATAACAGTTGGGAAAGGAGGAATTGGAGGGTATTCTGAAGTTGCCCCCAACGGTGGATACTCTCAATTCTTAAATTCAAGTTATAGAGCTAATGGCGGAAATGGTGCGGGTAATGGTTATCCAGGCGGAAGTGATGCCGGAGCATATACTGGTGGCAACGGCGGAAGTGGCGGAGCAGGAGATGATTCAGATACGGCTAAAGCGGGTTCTGATGGATCTAACGGAATCGGCAGCCGCAATGAAAATGGCTCTCTCTATCCAGCTGGTTCCCTATATGGCGGAGGAAAGGGTCAAAGGCATACAACCCGCGATTTTGGCGAACCTACTGGGAAACGAAATGCCGGAGGTGGTGGTTCAGACAGAAATATGAATGGGGGCATGGGTGGAGAATCCGATTACGACAAAGGATGCGGAACTGGAAATGGCAATAGAAAAAGTGGCGGTTACGGTGGTGGCGGTTGTGGTACTTACGGTAACGGCGGTGATGGCACTGTCCTGATCCGCTATTGGGCTTACGAAGAATGATCTGCCGTTGAAAAAGATGAAACAAGATATTAACGACTAAAAAATAGGAGATAAAGTCATGAGAAATAATTGTTTACAAATGTTAACGGGGGGGGGTAAACACCTCTTAACTAAAGTATCTGACCGACTTTCGGCGGAAAGGAGGTTGGTATGATAAGATCGATGATGGGACGGAAGAAAGGTGGTATGGCGATAGAAGGTGCACCTAATGGAGTTTACATTCTAAGGACAGATAATCGGTTATATACAGAAAAGATGTGGAAAAAGGAGTGGAATAGTGATGCTGTGGGAGTTGCATTTATCAGCAATGCCTGCAGATTTGTAATTGCTCCGACAGAAAGTGAAACAGAGCTATGGTGGAATGTTGATGTACCCACTATACCCGGTGTAACAACAACTAATGATTGGGATACAGCTCGGATAGATTATGCAGGCGTAGCTAACTCAACAGCCATGATAAAGGCACTCGGCAGAGAACGGAGCCATGCAGCCGGATGGTGTAACCAATATTTGTTCAAAAATGGGAAAAATGGCTACTTGGGGGCTTGCGGGGAGTGGGATTATGTTGATGGATATCTTACTGATATAGGATATTATATGTCTCTTATAGGAGGAGTTGAGTTGAGCACCTTTTCTTATTGGACCAGTACGCAATACGATGACATAAGCGCTTGGACGTATTTTGTAGGTAATGGATATGCTGATAGCTACGTACAGTATGGTAAAGCCTTGGTTCGTGCTTTTGCGCCTTTATAACCGATCAAAAAACAGCCTCCAGGCTATCACAGATTGGAGGCTGTAAAAAAAGAAAATTAGGGGGACCGAGGGTCTCCGGAAACAAAGTTAAACAATAAAGTTTGAAAATCATGTTATTATTAATTATTTCTTTTTTGGTTATCGCAGTTTATATGGCAGCAGTTTGTATAAAGGCAAAAGGTGTACCGTACTCAATTAGTGCGACGTATTATACTCTTGATCATAAATTGATCTTTGGAGCAAGCATGGCACTGACGGCTATGTTCCTATTCCCGGTCATTTGGGAAATGAGTACAACCTTTACTATGCGGTTGCTGGCGATCGCAGCCTGTATCGGTTTGATTGGTGTCGGTTTGGCTCCTGATTTCAAAGACACTTGGATAAACCGCATTCATTGTGGATCGGCGGCATTGACGTTGCTTTCTTCTCAGCTATGGGTTGGCTGCACGTCTTTCTGGTGGGTTCTTATTCCGGTGTGGCTGGCTTTTATCGTTTACACGGTAATAGACATGAGTAAACGGTTGAGTGGTAATATATGGTAGGACTTTGTATCAACGAAGCCGATGTTCTGGTGTGAGATTGCAGCGTTGTCTACGACTTTTGGCGCGTGTGGACTTGCGCTTTAGAAATCTACCATAAACAGAACATCTGCCTTATATATTAAAACACGACAACCGGTAAAATGTCATATATCCGGTTGCCGTGTTTTTTATTGCCTAAAAATAAGTAGGTTATTTAGCAGTATGGAAATAAAGCGCGGAAATACGATAGTCTGTGATGTCTATCTGAAAGATAACAGTTATACGGTCGAAGAGATCATGGGGGAGGACACTCTTATCCTGAATTTTCTTTCCCGTAATGTGGTAGAGCTTCAGATCAATGACTATATAGACTTTGAAGGGACAAAATACAAGGTCCGGCATAACGAGAAGGTGACGAAAAGGGAGACATCTCTTGGTTGGGAATATACCGTTCAGTTCTATTCAAGTCGGTATGACCTTTTGGATGCAGAGTTTTTCCTTCATGGTACACCGGAGCGGAAAAAGAACTTCGACTATTACACCGGTACCGCCCGTGACTGGCTAACCCTATTTGTCAAAAACATGAACCGTACAGGATCTGGTTGGGTGGCCGGATCCTGTATCGAATCCCGGATGGTTACCCTTTCTTTCAAAGATAAGAAAGTCGGGACGGTACTTGACGAACTCATTAAAGAATTGGATACGGAATACTGGATATCCGGCCAGACAATAAATATCGGCAGGAGGGAGTATTCAAGCAACGGCCTTGTCTTGGCACAGGGCGAAGGAATGGGTTTTACCGAACTGGAAGTGTCTGCTGTTGATGATACGCCACCTGTGACGGTTTTTTATCCATACGGTTCAGATAAGAATCTCGGTCCCGATTATGGTGCTGATTATCTTCTTCTGCCTGATGGCCGGTTCTCTATCGAAAAGAATGTAGAGAAGTACGGCCGGATAGAAAAGTCCATGCAATTCGACCATATCTTTCCGAAAGGAGAGTTTGCCGTAACAGAAAAGATCGACGATTACACTCTGAGAGCTGCCGGTATGGATTTCAATCTTACCGATTGCCTGTTGGACGGGGTGGAAGTGATCGTTACATTCCAGGATGGCGGCTTGGCTGGCTATGACCTTGCAATCGTTGAAGACAGTTGGGACAATGACTTGAAACAGTTCAAACTAAAGCAGAATGACCAGGAAAACGCCTTGAAAGTTCCCGGTGACATTAATTTTTCTGTCGGTGACAAGTTTATCCTTACCGGCCTGAAAATGCCGCAAAGCTATAGGGATAACGCTTCATTACAGCTACAGGAAGAGGCGCAAGCATGGTTGGATGGCAAGTGTGAGAAACGCATCCAGTTACGAGGAAAATGTGATGAAATTGTTTTTCGTTTGCAAAACATCTTTATCGCCTGTGGCCAGATGGTTGGCGTATATTCTGAACAGTTGGATATCGATCGAGAGATTCGTGTTACCAAAATAAAAAGGTATATCGAGAAAGACGGTACACCTTCATACCGGTATGAACTTACCTTGTCCGATTTCCTTGAATCGAATGGTTTTAAGGATCTGGTGGATGATGTGAATAAAGTGCCGGAAGAGATTGAGGATGCGGTTAAGCCGGTTCGGGAACATACGAAACGTTCATGGCGGGACGTGATGGAAACTTTGGGCATGATGTTTGACCCGGAAGGAGATTATTTCACTGAACTTATCAAGCCGTTGGCCGTGCATACGGCTCAACTTATCGTCGGCACCAATTCCCAGCAGATGGAGCTTATAGGGATGAAGTTTATTCCGAATGCGGACAATGATGCCAACTATTTCAAGAATACGACAGGAAAGTTAGTACACTTTACCGTTAGCGAGGAAATCCGTGAATGGGCTATTCCGGCGGCTTCTTTCCGGCTGAATAATTCGCTTGCCTATTATGTTTATGCCAAATGTCCAAAAGAAGGAACAAATGGCTCAATATATGTCAGTGAACGGCAGATAAAGTTAGAGGATGAAACAGGGTTCTATCATTTCTGGGTAGGGGTGCTCAATACTCCGGAGGATGGCGTACGCTCTTGGCTTCCGAATTATGGATACACTGAGATTGCCGGCCAGACGATCACGACAGGATTGATAAAGGACAAGTTAGCCCGATTGGTGATTGATCTGGTGAATGGGACTATAACCGGACCTGTGATATTCAAATCCGGAACATCCGGTTATAATAACATTTCCGACCGTCCTAACCTTCAACCGTTGTATGATGGGGTAAATGATGCCCTGACGGATGCAGAGAATGCGTCAAATGTAGCCAACAACGCCCAATTGACTGCAAATAACAAGGCAAGGGTATTTTATCAAACGACGGCTCCAACATCGGGTATGCGGACAAATGACTTATGGGTGGATGGGGAGAATATCTATAGATATAGCGGTTCTAAATGGGTTCTTGCCTCAAAATATGACAATACAATAACGGAGATCAATGGCGGACTCATAACTACGGGTGCGATCGCTTTTGGAAGCACAGGTGGAATGTCGGCGTCTGGTACAATCCGTATTTGGTCGGGAGGAACAGCCGGGGCGAAAGGGCAACCACCCACTGATCCGACATTCCGGGTAGAAAGCAACGGAAATGTGGAAAGTAGAGGCAGTATCTATATAGCAAATTCAAATGGAGAAAAACTTGCCGGGTTATCGGGAGGTGGAACTGCCGGAAACTCTGTCCGGATCTGGGCCGGTAATGCAACGCCTGCAAATGCCCCGTTTAAAGTTTATCAAAATGGGGATGCCTACATCGGAGGACTCAGGATGGAGAGTGGAGGATTGTTCTCGGATAATCGCTATTCAGGTGAATCATCGTCGAAGTTCTTTCTTCATTCCTCAGGAAGTAATGCGTTTTTGGGATTTTCATCTTCCGGTAAATGGGCCGGCCTTGGTCTAAATACCTTGCCGTCTACGCTTGGGGGAACAAGTGCTTTGATGCGCCTTGAGTATGCAACTAATCACAACGATATAAATTATGGCGCTGTGATAAATGTTAATGGTGGCTATCGCAACTACGCATTATTTTGCAATGGGGGGTTAAGACTGAATGGTGCGATATCGACCGCAAGATATGTCAGACCGGGGGCAAAGACTAATGCGATTATAAACGATATAGGTTATATGGATACCTATCTCTTTCAACCAACGTCATATATTAACGTTTATCTACCTTCTCGAAATACTGTCTCAAGTAAAATGGGAACTGTTTACAACGATTATGGAGATTCCTGGAGTGAAATCGGTTATAATTCTGTCATATTCATACATGTAATAGTTTCGAGACACGCAACTGATGCGATATGTGTACGACCCGAAGACACAAATACTCCGTTAGTAAATGAAAACGGAGACTCGATAACTCTTGATATGCGTAAAGGCGATTGCGCTACATTCGCATATATTAATCAAACATGGTACTTGTTTAACAAGAACTTTTGACAATAACATCATTAAAATAAAAGTATGGAACTGACATTAAAAGACAGAGTATTAATACTCAACACCGTGTTACCACAGTTTGACACGAGAAAAAACATGGAACTGAAAGTATCGATAGACAGTAAGATCGCGATCTCGGAGGTTGATCAGAAGCGTATCGTTATCAAAGATATGGGAAGCGGGCAAATCAATATAGGGTTTACCGATGCAGCGGCCATAACGGAAACAACAGATATCGTTTTAACAGACGAAGAACTTCAATACCTCAAACAACGTGTTGACTTCATAGATCGCAACGGCATGTTCTCTGAGTTCACGATGCCGACGTATGTCAAAATTTTGGATGAACCGCTAAAAGAGGAGTAACCGGGCGAATAATATAAAAATCCGCCTCCCATCTATCACAGGCCGGAGGCGGAGAAATAACAAACACTGCCTTATGGCAATGAAAAAAACTCGTAACAAAGATGATCAAATAAAACAGAAGGAGGTGTAAAGTGAATGTAGAATTAACTGACATCCTGACAATCATCGGAACATTGGGAGGATTCGAGGCGATAAAATGGGGGATTAGCTTCTATACGAACCGGAAAACGAATGCGCGTATCGAGGATGCCCATGCCGATGTAGAGGAGTTCAAGGCTTTACGTGAGTATAACGAGTTCCTGCAAAAACAGCTATCAGAAAAAGAAGAACGCTTTGTAGAACAAACCGGAAGGCTTCGACAGGTACAGGATGAGCTTTTTACTTTGAAAGAGAGCTATTCGGATGTCAAGCTTGAACTTGCCATGAAAAGATGTGAGAGAAAGAAATGCGGTGATCGTGAACCGCAGAATGGGTATTAATAATAGGAGGATAAAAATGAAAAAGAATAATTTACCAAGAGGTTTAAGAAATAATAATCCCGGAAATATCCGGATTAACGATGATTTGTTTCAGGGAGAAATCCGTCCAAGCAAGGATAAGTCGTTTAAGCAATTTACAACAATGGCTTACGGATACCGGGCTATGTTTAAAATATTGTCTAACTACTTCAAAAATTACAAGCTCGACACTATCCGTAAGCTGATTACCCGTTGGGCCCCACCGGAGGATAATAACCATACGGAAGCCTACATTATGGCTGTATCTGATTATGCCGGAATTCCAGCTGATGATTCGATCAATGTGAACGACCGTGAGCAGATGATCCGTATTGTGTCCGGAATGAGCCGGGTGGAGAATGGACGGGAGGCGGAGATGAGTGATATTATTGCGGGGTGGGAGATGCTATAGCTCTTGTCCCTAGAAGCGCTCTTTGAATTGTTGGAATTACCGAATTATGATTTATAGCATACATAATTGATCTGATCAAGTATTTAAAATTTGTATTTTTGTATTGTATTTATTGAGTTAAGATGATGGAGCAAAAGAATAACGTGGATGCCATATTGTTTCATATTGAGCATTCGAAGCCAATTGAAATATCAGAGTTTGTGACTTCTTTGAATGCAATTGGAAATCTTTTTTCTTTATTTGCAAAGAAAAATGGGGATTGCAAAGAAGCTGCTAAATCCAAACTTTATGTAGAAAAGATAGAGGAAGGATGCATTGATATAATCCTTTGTGAAATAGCATCAGCTGGAATACTTCCGTTTATAGAAAATATGAACATCATTCTTGAATTTTCATCTTACATCAAGAATGTGTTGGATTTCTTTACGAAAGGTGTTGGGCTAAAGCCTGATTTAGATTTGAATGAATGTAAAAATTTCAAAGACCTCGCATTGGTTACAGCCGGTGATAATAATGGGATTACGACAATCGGAGCCATCAATAAGGGAGATAAAAGCAATATATATTACAACTGCACATTTAACTTCCAAGAAGGTAATAGTGCTCAAAACCAGTTGGAAAAGGAAATTAAATCCATTAAATCCGTTCAGCCTGTTACAGATATGTATTCAAGGCAATTGATGACCATATACCAAATGCGTAGTGATATGGAGACTGATAAAGGAAACATGGCTGTGATTGATGCTATATCTAAAAATAAAATGGCAGTTGTGTTTGAAACAGATGAGTTAAAAGAAATGATACTTCATTCAGATTCAAACCCAACAAAGAAAGCATATCTAGTTGATGTAGTTTTACTAACTGTAAATGGAAAAATTGCAGCTTACAAAGTCATGGCGTTACATGATGTCATAGATTTAGAATAGCGTAATTATTTCATATCATCATAGGGCGGTAATTTCAAGTTAAGAGATTTACCGCCTTTTTCATATCCGGGCGGCATCCAAATATGGGTATGGCTATGAAATATTAATCATGAAAACTTGGCATGTAATACAGATTTTGATTCTTTGTTTTCTCAGTTTTCTGACCGGCCGATGTACAAAGAGGGCAGAGATCGATTTTGTCCAAAAAACAGATACTGTTATCCATCGTGACACGATTCGAGATAGCATCCCTTATCCTGTCTACGAAACAGTAATTCAGACAGTGCCGGAGATGTTTCCCATCTACATTACACTCGAGGGAGATACAGTGAGAGAGCCGATCTTTGTTCCGATCAGGATCACACAGAAAGAATACTTGACGGACGATTATCATGCTTGGGTGTCTGGATATAATCCTTCACTCGATAGTATTGATATATTTCGAAAGACAATGTCTATAACAAAACGGCAGTCATCCCGTCGCTGGGGAATAGGCATCACGGCCGGTTATGGGATTGGCCGAAATGGCTTATCTCCATATGTAGGGATTGGGGGATATTATAGGATTTGGTGAACTACTACCGCTAAATTTTCAGTTTAGCGGTAGTTTGTCAAATATGTGATTAGGGTTCATTTAAAAAGGAATCGGAAATAGTTTTGTTATTAGAAAAATAGAAGTACATTTACTGGATATTTTGCAAAAATAACATTTATATGAAGTTTTTTTATCAAACGATGCTTGTATTGTCGAGTGTTTTTTTGTTTTCTTGTCATCAAATATCGGATAGGAAGTTAAGGTGTTATGAGAATCCTTTAAAAACAACGGACAGTACTGAATTGTATATAGCTGATCCTTTTATCTATAAAGTCCACGACTTTCATGTTTGGGCACTGCTATCGGCTCAAACTGGCCGTTACGGTCACGTGGAATAGAAATGACAGA
>PPYF01065323.1_pt1 | contig 26185 bp, 24 predicted proteins | sample 1559871 | NCBI WGS metagenome assembly PPYF01 (sample SAMN08240021, study PRJNA423297) | Human gut metagenome, whole genome shotgun sequencing project. | reverse complement strand
ATATAGCCCGCCGGAGCGCCGGAATCGCTGGAGTGGTAGGCCTGCGTCATGGTGACGTTCACGCCCTTGTGGCTTACCGTGCCTCCCATATTGAAGCCGATGCCGTTGAGGATCTGCGCCTGGGGCACGCCCGCGGCGACCAGTTTGCCCGCCGTGCCCACAATGGCCCCCAGCATGGCCCCGCTGCGCCGACACACCTCCACCGCCTCGCCCACATGGTCGCTGTGGTCGTGGGTTACCAGCACCAGATCAACGGGCCCCAGCGTGGCCGCGTTCACGTCCGTGGGCGGCGCAAAAAAAGGATCAATGACCACCTGCACATCAGGACAACCGATCTTGAAAGCCGAGTGACCAAACCAGGTAATGGAACTCATGACGCGCCTCCCGCGTCCGCAAACGGACGCTGCCTTACGCCGCGGGGTCGGCGACAAGGTTTGTCGGCCCCGACGCTTTGTACTTTCAGCTTGCGGAATATGTAAAAAAGATTTGCCACAGAAGGCGAGGCGCATCACGCCTGCGCCAGGGCTTCCCCCCAGCGGCCCAGCCGGTGCGGCAGGCCCAACTGGTCAAAAATGCGCCCGCAGGACTGCCGCAAGAGCTCGTCCAGCGTTTGCGGCCGCAGATAAAAACCGGGAGAAAACGGCATGATCACCGCACCGGCCTCCTGCAGCGTAAGCATGTTGCGCAGGTGCACGGCGGAAAGCGGACTTTCCCGCGTGACCAGCACCAGGGTGAGCCGCTCCTTAAGGGCCACATCCGCCGCGCGTTGCAGCAGATTGCGCGTGGCCCCGCTGGCCAGCGCGCCCAGGGTGCCCATAGAGCAGGGCGCCACCAGCATAGCCGCCGGCACGGCCCCGCGCCGCCACCAGGAACCGCTGGCCGGCCCGGCCCCCAAATCGTCCGGGGCGTAGACCTGCCCGGCATGGGCCGTAAGCAGCTCCGGCCCGGCCCCGCATTCGGCCTGCAGCACGGCCCGCGCGCCCTGCGACACCACGCAGTGCACCCGTACCCACGGCATGCCTGCCAGCAACCGCAGCAGGCTTGCGGCCAAAGCCATACCGCTGGCCCCGCTTACGCCCACCAGAATATCGCGCGCCTGCGCCCCGGCGGCCTGCCCGCCAAGGTGCGCAAGGCCGCCCTCGCCGCACTCTTGCATAGTCTATCCCAAAGGTTGTGCCGCGCCTTCCCGGAGGGGGCGCGTATTTGTTCAGTATAGTCCACAACCGGGCGGACTGTAAACGCGGCGGGCGGCACCGCCCCAAAGGCAGAGGAGCAGCGTCTTTTACGGCAACATTTTCGGCAGGTCGCAGCCCCGTGCGCCGGGGAGGGGCGTTGGAGATCCACGCGGCCGGGCAGACGCTTTGCCGCCGCGGCGGCGCCACCCCATACGGCGAGGAGGCGAGACCGCGCCGGGGCCGGATCCATTACGCCCTTGACAGCGGACCGCGCAAAGCATAACAGAGAAGACCTTGCGCGCTCGTAGCTCAGTTGGATAGAGCGTTGGCCTCCGGAGCCAAAGGCCGTGAGTTCGAATCTCGCCGGGCGCACCATAAAAATCAAGCCCTTACGATGAAAAATCGTAAGGGCTTTTGCTTTACTCGATTTTTTTCCAACCCTATTTCCAACCTTTTTGCAAAAAATGGATATTACACCATGCAACTCTTTAGCACATCTACTGCGGAAAATCGCATATTTGCACAAGCTATTCCAGACCGTTGAGTTCACGGCAGACAATGGCTATCTTCCAATTATGAACACAAACAAGGAGTACCTTCCTCCACTCAAGCTGTGTATCAAATGTGGCGAAATGCCTCAACTTGAAACATCAAGACCGGATGGAAGAACCCATGATATTTACCGATATTCCTGTGAATGTGGCAACTGCCCACTTCAATGGTCTGTCAGCGAGTCTGCTGCAATTCGTTTGTGGAACACTTATGTTGCGACTTGACCTATACTTCAGTCGAAAAATGAAAAATGAAAGTAGAGCAAGGGCAAGGAAGCGGGAAGCCCCCGTTTCCCTGCCCAAGAATCAACTGTGATTTTTACCTGCCTTCGCTTTCAGGCAAGGCCAGCTTCTCCGGTTCTTCCTCGGCATTGCATCTGCCGTCTTTTTGATTTTCCAATTCCACCGAAACCGCAGCCGCTGTGAATACTCCTGCGATCCCTGTCAGTATGCCGCCTATAAATGCCCATTTGCTGCTCATTTTCTTGCTCCTATTTGCTACCCGAGTACAGGCTAGTCATCCCAATTGTCTTTAATTGCTTGAAGCACAGCTATAACAACAGGTATCCAGTTCAGGTAATTCATTTACCCTCCCTTCATTTAGCAGCGCTGGATGCGCCGCTTTTTGTTAAGTAAGAAGAACCGAAATATTCCCGTTCGGTACCAAGGGCTGAAATCAAGGGGAACCATCATACTGCACCACCTTTAAGCAAGGCTACCTGCAGCAGGGCAAACATGGCAGGCACTATATCTGGCAGATCGTTGACCACCCGGCTTGTGTGTGGCAGCAGATGTGTAATGTGCTCATCCCGTATGCCAATGCCATAAACTTCAAAGCCAAGTTTTTGCGCCACCCCCAGGGCATTGTTTGCAGCCAGCGGGTTGTCCGGCATGCCATCAGTGATAACCAGAATCATCTTACGCTGTTCTTTGAGGGGCAGCATGGTTTGCAAAACCCACCACACGGCCCCAGCTAGGGGAGTCCCTCCAGAAGCCCGAAGGTCGAACATATCTGGCACTGCCTGCCCGTGTCGCATGATGGGGAATACTGAATTGGTCGCCGTGGCAGCAGGGAAGGCCGTTACAGCTGGGTTCACGCCATAAATATGGCTCAGCGCCGTTGCCACGGCAAAGCAGGCTCGTTTGGCAAGATTAATCGGTGCGCCAGCCATACTGCCGCTTACGTCCAGCAGGATATGGACAGCCGTATTGAGCCCCAGGTGCACAGACTCTTTTTGGAAAACACGAGCATTGCCAACCTGCAGACGGTGCAGCGAATTGGCGTGCAGAGTCCCTCTGCGCCCGATGCTGCAACGTCTTTGCGTTTGCGCCTGCAGAAAGCCCTGAAGGCGAGTACGCAGGGCAATGCTGGCCTGAAGGGCTTGCAGCTTCTGCTCTGCTGGCAAGGCGGCTGCATGCCGGGTGCCTTCTACCGCCACGGTCAGCGCGTCACCAGAGGATTCCGCGCTGCTCTTGGCAAGCTCAATCGTCATGATTTCCCCAATGTTCTGGGGTAAGTCTTGTGCCTCCGCATGAAAAAGAGCTTTGAGCGGTAACGCGTTCAAAGCCCTCGACTGTTGAACCGGCGCAGAGGTGCAAGCCGATTCAGGTTGTTGGTCGATTTGTGAGGTTGAATCGTTGGTCTCCCTTGTAGTTTGACGCACGGGTTTTTTATTGTTTGCGCTCGTGCATTTGCTGGTTTCAATTGGTTGAGGCGGTTCCCACTGTCGGATGCACAGGGCGATCTGTTTCGCGTATTCAATCGCTGCCTTTGTATCAGGGCAATGGATGTAGGCCTTGACCAAGATGGCATCCAGGGCCCCTATTAAGCTGGGGAAGTGCTGCTCCACGATGCTTGCCGCGTGTTGGCATGCCGGGGTCACCTCATCCACATCCCAGGCTCGCACTGTCAACAGCACATAGTCCAAAACAGCAAGGGCCGGGGAATCATCCCCGGCCCTTGGCTGTGCTTGCTCTACAAAGAATCGTCGTATCAACCAGTTCAAGTTTCTTCGGCAGCCAGGGAAAATGCCTGACAGCATTTTTTCAACACGCCAGTCCTCAAGGCAATTGAAGAGGTTGAAGGTCACAGGATCAAGGTTTTCAGCTTTCAGCACGCTAAAATCAGTGTGCCGGATATGGCCGGATTCATGATCCACAAACGACCTCGCCAGAGCCAATAATTCCGGCTCACAATCCATAGGCAACGATGGCAGATGGATAACTTTACCGTTGGTGCAAGCCTCCTTGCCGCCAATACGCACCTGCACCCCATAGCGGTCACCCAGGATGGACGCCACCAGGGGTAGGCAGTTGAGAACGTCTTTTGTGCGTATCATAGCGTCACCACAGACCCAGACTAGGTATGGCAGGATGCGGTAACGCGCTGTCAGCCACAGGGATATCAGGCAGAATGGGTTCGTCGTCATCTCCATCAGCTGCACCGTCTACCTGCATTGAGCTGCCGTCTTGCTTAGCAATAACTCCCGGACCAGCCAACAGGGCATCCAGCACAAATGCCGGGCCATAGCCCTCAATAACTTTCTGAGCGTGCCCCACAAGAGCCACGCTGTCCTTGAGCAGACAAACCAGCCCCTGCAACAGCAGCAGATCTGTGCCGGTGATGTTGCCCTTCTTGGGCATGCGCAGCAGCGCAGCCTGCACAATGTCAGCTACCGGGGCCACATGCGGCTCTACAAATGACAAGCCAGCGAGCTTGGCATGCAGGGTACGCAACGGCGAAAGCGCCTTGTGGGTTACCTCCGTTTTGCCATGATAAACCCTGCGCCATATATCGTCAGCCGACTTGGCCACCTCATCAAACAGGGTGCCGCCGAGGCCCTGCACCTCTTCCGCCAGACCGGCTTCCAGCACAGCGGTGTTGTCTGTGTGCTGTTCAAGCGGGGCCACCTTGTACAGCTGCCAGCGAAAATCCATCCGGGCGCGTACATAGTCAGGCCCCACAAGGGAGTTGCGAATAATTTCGCCCCATTGGTGGTGCTTCTCAATCCATGCCTGCACATTTTGGTCGTAGCCAGCCAGAAAAGCTTCCTTTTCTTTCTGGAATTCGGCGCGGACGTTAAGCAGCTCCTGCACAATTTCGCCGGCCTTTTCTTCGGGGATGGCCCAGCCGGACATGAACCGTACCCCGTGCCGGTCGAGGTAGTTGAAAGCGCGTGCCTTGAGCGTGCCGAATACTTTGAGGTTTTCCGGGTCGGCAATGCGCTTGGAACCCAGCGATGCCAGATCTTCAGGGGGTAGCTCTGCGCCGCCCAGGTCTTCTTGGCTCATTTTGCGACGGGCAGACCACAAGCTGACGTTGAGATTAAGGGCCAGCAAGTTATCCAAAATGCGTATGTCAGAAACAAGTTGTGCCATTATAGCCTCCTAGAATGAACTTTTTGTAGTATTGAGTGAGTAGCCTTCGTTGAGCTTCTTTGCTGCGCGTGCTTCAAGCTCCATCACGGAATTGTTGCCCTCACAGTTTTCGGCGGAGATAAAGTGTTGTTGCCCGACAGTGTCCGGTTTGCCCCACTCCAGCGTGAGCCCAACAGGGCTGGCCTCGCCGATCCAGTATTTACCGTCCTGTTTTTTGCCAGAAAGGTTGTGGACTACCTGAAGATGAACGAGGGGCTTGGCCACCGTAGGGGTGTGGTGCAGATGGCCACGCATGAAGCGTAGGGCTTGCTCGCCTTGCAGAATTTCTGCTTCAGGCGTTCCTGTTTTGGGGGTCTCATCTTCCATCTGTTGCGGGAACATGCGTTGGGCCAGCTCGTGCAACATGGCGCGGGTTTCACGGCTGGCTCGGAAGCCCAGTGCCCGGTCGAGGGCGTAGGTGACTGGCTGTATGCCCTGATGGGCCAGCGGCTGAAAGCGAACGGTCAAGTCTCCCCATCGTAGCAAACTGCGCGTGGAGAATGTTACTTCAATGGTGCTGGTCAGATTGTTGGTAGAAACCTCGCCCATGAACAACTTGCGAACCTCATTGGCGTAGTCCACCATGGTGGCGCACAGCGATTGGGGCAACGAAGGGAAGCGCCGGGCAAGCAGGCTTTTTTCCACATCGGTAGATGGGTAACCAACTTCGCAGATTGTGAAGCGGTCCAGCCATGCAAGGTTCTGCCGTTGGGTGCCCTGATAGAGGCCGGTGTCATCGCCACCGCCATTGGTATTGGCCGTGGCAACCAGACGGAACATGGAGTGCGGCGCAATCAGTTCGCCGCCGTTTTCCGCTATACACAGGGGGGAGCCGTCCAGCACGCTATTCAAGCCTGCTGCAATTTCTGGCGAGGTCAGGTCGATTTCGTTCAACAAAATTATCGCCCCGTAGCGCATGGCAAGCGCAAGTGGGCCGTATTCAAAGGTCATGCTGCCATTTTTTACTGTCAGGTGACCAACCAGGTCGGCAAACTCCAGCCGCCCATGTCCGGTGACTTCAAATACCGGGTAGTTAAGCCTGGCTGCCAGCTGCTTGATGCAAGTCGTTTTACCACAGCCTGTGGGGCCGAAGATGTACAGTGGTTCCTGGGGGTTGAGAAACCAGACCACAACATCGCGGCTGGACTCATGGAACATATAGTCGTGGTCAATGGCCGGGGTGTAGGCCGAGGGAACGGCGTAGCCCCTGACAGTGGTGCCGGATGGTTTGCCGCTGAAGACCTGACCGGCATCAAGATCCGTGGGCTGCAGCTTACAAAGGTCGTTGATATTATTCATACCTGGCTCCTTAAAACGAAAACTGCCCCAGGGTGGGGCGGTTTTGGCGAACGGGATAAAAGTGAGGGGATGGTCATGAGCGCCCTATTTTTCAGTTTATGGGCGAAATGCTCAATTTTTCGAAAGGTGAGCCGGTGCGCTCGCAACGGGCCAGCAAGGTATCCACGTCTATGCCGCCCATGTGCTCAGCGTTACAAATCTCGGTCAACTCATCCCGCAGAGCATCCTTGTCCAAAGTGGTGCGGCCAGCTGTCACTGACATGCGGAAGCGGTAGTTCCCCGTGTATACCCAATCTCGTGTGCCAGCCTGGCGGTGAACAAGCTTGAGCACCGTCTCCATTTCTTTGATTTCATTATCTAAGGTCGTGCGCTGTTCCTTAAGGGCAGCCAGCTTTTCCAGTGCTGGCTCCCACTGGGGCATTTGTACGCCTTGCGGGAATTTGGGGCAGTCACCGTTGTGTTCGCAGTACGAGCACAACGGGTAAAAACCCTGAGCGCAATCAACCTGTGCCAGGGTTATGTGTCCGGCGCGGAAATCTGTAAGTTCTCCCCAAAGCTGCGCCGCATGGTCAAGGGCCGTATCCAGCATGGCCTGATTGAAGCCATAGGGGCCGAATGCTTTAACCTCTTTCATGGAAAGGCAAAGCAACCACGCTTCCATACTTGCCTCGGCAGCAGTTGCGGGCACCTCAAGACCAAGCTGGGCACGGCAAAGTTGAGGGAAGGTCATCTTCTCGTGAAGAAGCGTACCGTCCTCAGCACGGAGGCTGAAGAAGGGCTTGTTCCATGCTTTTACCAAAAGGCCGATTTGCCCGTGCAGTTGCAGCAGATGGGAATCGTGCGGGGTGCCGGGAAGCTTGTCGGTGCTTTTTACTTCCAGAATGCGAATGGCGTTAACGGGCGCGCCCCAGACCAGCACAAAATCAAGATGGGCTTTGATGGGCACGCCCTGATGCTGCCAGTTGATCTCAAGCTGGGGCAGAACATGCAGGCCCATCGATGCCAGAGCTTGCCCAACCCCAGATTCAAACCAGTGCCCGCGCTGCAGCGTAAGCAGACGCTCTAGGCTATTTGTGGTGGGGAGCACCTTTCTGGCCAGTGCCGCCCGGGGGCATTCCCAGTGCTGGCCGATGTCGCTCATCCCCACATAGCTGGAGCGGTCGCCTAGGTGTGCAAGTGTGTCGTTGTGGGCAACGGTTTGCAGACCTTGCCTGATTAGAGCCCGTAATCCTTCCGTGCGGTTCTTCTGTTCCATGGTTTAGTCTCCATAAACGTGAAAGGGCCGCCATCAGGCAGCCCTCTCACTCGGTATTTTGATTTTCACTATGCGGCATCAACATACTTCCACCACAATTTTCTCTGCGGGTTCCAGCGGAAGCCCGAACCGGTAAGTAATTCTTTTTTGGCCTGCGTGTTGCCGGTGGCGATGATGCAAGGACGTCCGTCCTGAGCGGTAACTTGTTGGTAGGTGACGCCTTCTAGCGGTGGGAGATTTTCAAGGCTTGCTGGCGGGGGATTTGAGGGGGGTGAAATGTTGTTTGTGGCAGATTGGTCGCGTTGCCGTGCTTTTTGTGATTCAGGGGCAATTACTGGCAATTTAGGCCGTGTAGGCGATTTTTTGCCATTTTTAGCCCCTTCACCATCGTCATCTTCAGTTACCATGCCCAACATAGCGGTTAACGCGTAGCGGCGAGCATAAGTAATTGCCGATCCCATGCCCTGCGGGTCGGGCTTGGGTAGCGGCACCACCGCAAGGGAACTTTGCCATTGCCCTGATTCTGCGTGAGTCAGCTTGGTGACTAAGCCGATGGCATTGGGCTGATCCACAGGCACAGGGTACTGGCACAACCAGATGCCGTTTTCGATAAGTGCGTCCCGGCAGGCATCCATGACGCTGTTTAGGCTGGCGTACCAGCTCTTGGTGAAGGGATTTTCTGCGTCCTTGGCAATAGGTTGCACGGTTTGCTGCACACTGAGCAGGGCTTTAGCTAAATCGATAATGTTTTCTGATTGATATGTGGCCATAATGATTCCTCTTCTATCAGATTTTTTGTGAACACATTGCCAAAACCGAATTCAAAATAGACAGTTAAACGGTACTGCACCTTCTTCAAATTTGTAATATATACGTCAAAATTGTTGATACACACCGCCGCGTTGAAAAAGTAGCTCTCACTGGCAGAGCCCCTTGGGCACATCCCTATCAAATCACGTAATTTGAGAAGATATTTTTTAGATAACAGCATGCAAGCTGCTTCTTGTAATTATTTTGTTATTTAGATATCACACATTAGGTTTTCATTTTTGACCAAGAACGTGGGGAGTACAATGAAACCACTCTCGATTGCTGATATTTTTGAGTCGTTTACGAAGAAACAACTGAAGCATGTTAGCACACCTGCCTTTGAAGGTGTAGAATGGGAAAAACTAGATTTCTTTAGCTGGCACCATGTTTCAGGACACATTTCTTTTGTGTTCTACCCGATGGCTGATAGGAGTATTGGGATTGTCCTTCACAAGGCAAAGGGCACAAACAAGACATGCAGCGTCATGTTCTCATGGTGTTTAACTATCCAAAGAGGCAACGAAATAAGCTTATACAGTAGCTATGTGAACGATAATCCGTATAATATTGTTGAAGATTATGTATGCAAAGATTTACGGTGTAGTCTTTATCTAAGAAAAATTTTGCCACTATGCGCCAATCAAATGCCTGAATCGTTGTCAATCGAATCTCGCTCTATTCGTCTTAAACAAAACCTGGAGAGATTCATTTCATTGGTCTATCCGCGCCAGTTAGCTGACCCAAAATAGATTTCTGCGACTATTCAAAAAAACCTTGCCTTGTTTTGTTATCTAGATAACAATCTATCCATGAAAAATATCATGGAGGTTTCGTATGGAAGTTTTAACGGTATTTTCAGACGTTTTTTCTGGAGACGCCCTCACGACCTGCACGGTTTTATCCGGCTTGTTTTTTGGCTGGACCATCGGGTCACACTACACCGGGGCCACGCTTGGCATGGCATACGGGGCTGGCGTTATAAAATCCCCCCGACTTGCCTGTCTGCTGGTGGCGGCATTTGCTCTACTGGGGGCAACGTTTGAAAGCGGCAGCGTGGTAAACACTGTGGGAACAGGCATTCTGGAAAAAAGCCAGATTACAGATCTTGGAGCCATGGTGATGATGCTGACTGCGGCACTGATCACGGCTGCAAATACCTGGATGCGCTGGCCAGTTTCAACGTCCCAATTGGCCTGCTTTGCCGTTGTGGGCGCAGGCATGGGCATGGGAGCAACGATTTTCTGGCAAACTACTATTGTCTTTTTGTTTGTGACCTGGGTTGGTACCCCTGTTATAAGTTGCCTGCTTGCATTCATCTTTACCCGCATGGGCGATTCCATTTTTAAAACTATTACCCCGACAACACAAAAGCTGTTGAGCGCGGCTCTACTTGCAGCATGTTGCTATGCCGCCTACACGCTGGGGGCCAACAATACGGGCAATGCCGTGGGCATTTTTTACGGATTGGGTCTTACTACTCCCATGAAAGCCGGTTTCATTGGCGGCATCGTTATGGGTATAGGGGCCATGACCTGGGGCAAGCCCATACTTGAGAAAGTAGGAAAGGGCATTCTACACCTTGATTTAACCACGGGCCTTTCCGCAAAAATGGCGCAAAGCCTCACCGCGCATACAGCAGCAATGCTTGGATACCCTACATCCATGAATCAAGCGCTCATCGGTGGGGTTGCAGGGGCAGGCGGCGCACGCGGTCTTAAGACGTTGAACAAAAAGGCACTGGTTGAAATCGTTTTTTCATGGTTCTTCACGCCAGTGGTGGCCGGAATTGTTTCGTATGCCCTGTACAAAGTGCTGAGCGCAGTTTTGGGCATCCACTAAGCCCCCAGATTCTCTGAACGCACGAGGAAGTTATGGTGCTTAAATTCTTGGGCAAAAAAACAGCCACGCCTGCCGTAACCTTTGTTGTCTTGATGGGCATAGTCAGCCTGTTTGCCGATATGACCCATGAGGGAGCCCGAAGCATTTACGGCTCCTACCTCCCCCTTCTTGGGGCTTCGGCCACTGCAATCGGCTTTGTTTCCGGCTTTGGTGAGCTTGTGGGCTATTCGCTCCGACTGTTTACGGGCATCATAGCCAACAAGACAAAATGCTACTGGGGCATGACCCTGCTGGGGTATGGCGTCAATGTTGTCGCCATACCCTTTCTGGCGCTGGTTCCAGAAAATGGCTGGATGCTGGCTTGTATCCTGATTGTGTCCGAGAGAGCAGGCAAGGCTATACGGCAACCGGCAAAAAATACGCTCCTGTCATTTGCCGCCACTCAGGTTGGCGTGGGCAAGGCCTTTGCCCTGCAAGAATTCCTTGACCAGCTGGGCGCATTTTTGGGGCCTGTACTGCTTTTTTGTGTGCTGTGGTTCAAAGGCGGTGAAAACACGCTTGATTCGTACGCGCTGTGTTTTGCGGTTCTGGGAATTCCGGCGGTAATCACCATGTGCTGGCTTTTTTGGGCAAAGCAGTGCTTCCCTACCCCCGAACTTTTTGAAAAAACAACAGGCAATGAGGCAGTGAGCAAAAAAAGCTCCTTTATCCTCTACCTTGTGGCAATTTCTCTGTTTGCGTTTGGGTTCATTGATTTTCCCATCGTCACAATGCATGCCGCAAAGCAGAATATTTTTTCTGTAAGCTCATTACCTTTGCTGTACGCGTGGGCGATGATAGTGGACGCCTTTGCAGCCTTGGTGTTTGGAGCGCTCTATGATAAAATTCAATTCAAAGCGCTGATTGTGTCGGGAATTATCTCGGCCTTTTCTGCCGTATTCATTTTTTCCGTTGGCTCGTTTTGGGGCATTGCCATCGGAGTTACGCTCTGGGGCATTGGTATGGGCGCGCAGGAATCAATTCTCAAGGCAGCTGTGGTGGGTTTGACCTCCAAGAAAAACCGTTCGGCCAGCTTTGGTTTTTTTGAATCCTGCTTTGGCGTCAGCTGGTTTATGGGCAGCTGGTTTATGGGGTGGCTTTACGATTTCAACCCTCACGGCTTGGTTATTTGCTCGGTAACAGCACAGTTGTTGGCACTTCCCCTGTATGCCCGCATTCACAGCGACAAGGCCACAGCAAAGCCTGAGGCGACATAGTGATGTCGGCCTTCAAGCGAAACGACATTTAACATACTGGTAGCTCTATGCGTTTTCTCTTCTTCTCGTACACCCTGCCGACCAAGGCGGCCAAAGGCCGGGTGCAGGTCTGGCGGCAATTGAAAAAAACCGGGGCCATAAGTTACCGGGGGCTATGGGTTATTCCTTTCAACAAAGAGCGAATCCCATTGCTGGAAGAGCTGGCAGCACTAGTACTTTCTCTTGAGGGGGAATCCCTGGTATTTGAAGGAAAGCTTTTAAACGAGGCCGACGAGGGCCGTGTTCTGGACAATCTGGGAGAGGCCTCGCGCCTTGAATACACGGAGCTTTTAGACAAGTGCGCTGACTATCTGAAAGAAATAGAAAAGGAGACCGCTGCCGAGAATTTTATCTTTGCAGAGGTTGAAGAAAACGAAGAAGAACTGGATAAGCTAAAAAACTGGTTCAAGAAAATTCAGAAGCGTCAGATTGTGGAAATACCAGAAAAAGAGCAGGCCATCGCCGCAATTGCAAAATGCGAAGAAGTGTTTGAACAGTTTTCGGCAGTTGCATATGAGCGGGCTGATAAAACCTAAAGATAAAGCAGATGCCTGCCCGCTTGCATCCATGCTTGACTTTTGGGTTGGTTGGAACAAAGTAGAAATTAGGGGATGGAGTTCCCCTTGAACCGCGTTCGCTGATAACTCCTGCCAGACACTGAAAGCGTTGGCAGATATTTGGATAACCACGCTACAGGTGGTTATCCTTTTTTTGTCCTGTTAACATCGTGAGGCCCGTCATGGACTATGGAATCAAGTCGGTACAGGCGTTTGAAATTCTTGATTCACGCGGTAATCCCACCGTTGAAGTGCAGATTGCGTCCACCTGCGGCCTCACGGCGAAAGCTTCTGTTCCCTCTGGAGCAAGCACAGGAACCAGAGAAGCCGTGGAACTGCGCGACAAAGACCCCGCACGCTTTGGCGGCAAGGGCGTTTTAAAGGCGATCAGCCACATAAATAGCGAAATATGTGATGCCGTTACTGGATTGGATTACAGAAACCAGCGGCTGATCGACAACACACTGATCAGCATGGACGGCACGCCAAACAAATCAAGGCTTGGCGCAAATGCCACTTTGGGCGTGTCCATGGCCGTATGCCGCCTAGCCGCCAAGGCAGCCGATCTGCCGCTTTACGCCTATATTGGGGGCGCAGCAGCCACACTGCTCCCTGTCCCGTGCATGAATATTATCAATGGGGGCGTGCATGCCCGTTGGCAAGGGGCAGACTTTCAGGAATTCATGATCGCGCCGCAGGGTGCCCCCAGTATTAGCGAGGCAATACGCTGGGGCAGCGAAGTGTACCACGCCCTGCGGGCGGTATTGCTTGAACGCGGCCTTTCTGCTGGTGTTGGCGACGAGGGCGGGTTTGCGCCCGCAGTTTCGTCCAATCGCCAACCGCTGGAACTGATTGTTCAAGCCATTCAAAAAGCTGGCTACACCCCCGGCAAGGATGTTGCCATCTGCATGGACCCCGCTTCGAGCGAATTCTACAAGGACGGCCGCTACAACTTGCGTACAGAAGGCCGGGAACTGACATCCGCTGAAATGACCGAGTATTACGCGGCCCTTATTGACGAGTTTCCGGTTGTGCTGCTTGAGGACGGACTGGCCGAAGATGACTGGTCGGGCTGGGCACTGCTGCAAGCCAGACTGGGCGGTAAGGTCGAGATTGTGGGCGACGACCTGTTTGTGACTAATATTCAGTATATCAGGCGCGGTATTGATGAAAAGCTGGCCAATGCGGCGTTGATCAAGCTGAACCAGATCGGCACGGTCAGCGAAACCATTGATGCCGTGCGCCTGTGCCAGCGCAATGCATGGGGAGCCTTTGTTTCACATAGAAGCGGCGAAACAACTGACACCTTTATTGCCGATATGACAGTTGGCCTTGGCACTGGTCACTTAAAAACCGGTGCGCCCTGCCGTGGCGAACGGGTAGAAAAATATAACCAATTGATGCGGATTGAACGGAGCCTTGGTGAAACAGCTGTTTACGCAGGGGCGAAAGCGTTTATTACGACAAGGGCTTAAGGATGATCAAGTCGCTTCTTGTCATCAGTGCCGGAGCATCAATAGGGGCAGCAGTGCGCTGGGGCCTTGGGCTCACATTGAACTCTATGTTTCCCCTGATTCCCCTTGGCACCTTGGTTGCCAATATGCTTGGCGGGTACTGCATGGGGCTTGCAATTGGTGTGTTTGGAACGTTTCCTTCACTTAGCCCTGAGTGGCGGTTGCTAATAATCACCTGATTTTTGGGCGCACTGACAACATTTTCAACATATTCAGCAGAAGTAGCAACGCTTCTGCAAAGAGGTCGGATCTTTGTTGCCCTTTCCTCAATTGCCATACACAACGTAGGTGCTTTGTGTATGACATTTTTAGGAATAGGGACGTTCGCTCTAGTCAAGATGATTGCCAAATAATGGAGTGGTCTATGGACGGGTTTAAACTGTCTTTTTTTACCCAGCAGGGACGCAGCCATGGCGTGCTTTCAATTTCTGATTGGCTGCTTAACGAGGCAAAAGAACTTGGCATAAAAGGGGCAACAGTAAATGTTGCCCAAAGTGGGTATGGCCGCGATGGCGTGTACCACTCTGCGCATTTCTTTGAGGTGGGCGAACAACCATTGGAAATACAAATGGCTGTAAAAGTGGAAGAATGTGTGCGTCTTTTTTCAAAGATAGAGGAAGAAAAGATGCAAATTTTCTACATGAAAATACCGATTGAATTCGGGATCACTGGGGCTAAAGAATAACCCCAGCGTAGGGGATGCCGTGAAAAGTGCACAGTTTTTCCTGCTCGAATTCCCAGTATTTTTAAGCCAGGACACATCCATCAGCTTGGCTAAGACTATTGAAGGGTTTGATTTTGGGGCATTTGCTAGGGGCACATGCCGCATACATCTTCCCTTTCTTGAAGCCAGTCTTTGTCAGGACGCCATTTGCGAGCTATGGGAAGATGTTAAGTCAAGGCCAGGGGCTTCAATGTCTTTGGATGGAACTTTCGTACCGCTGGAGGAATTAAAGACTGCTTGGCGTGTCCACGCATGTGGCGAAACATACACATCAAAGGCATCTTGTATCCCACGTCAGGGGTGGGATTGGGGTTGCGTTTTTTTGGCCCACATCAAGCCCCTAGAGAATGGTAAGCTCCTACCTCCTCAAGCATTGAAGCAGAAGCTGGCCGATATTGCCGAACGCTGCTGGCTCCACGTTTGCCCTCATTTTCATCAAGAGCTCGTTGAAGAAAAGGTCGAACAATATTTTCGTTCAGCCGCAGTACTCTCTAAAAAATGGGTTGAAAAGGAGCCGTCAATGATGCTCCCAAGCGGCGCTACACAGCAAAAAACTGAGCCAACACAAAAAATCCGTCCAGCCATGTATTCTGATATTGGTGGGCTAGATAAGGTTGTTTTGGCACTGCGGGAGGCGATTGAGCTTCCCTTAAAACACCCGGAAGTGCTTAAGCAGTTGGGAATTTCACCCCAACGTGGATGTATTCTGTGCGGGCCACCTGGATGTGGAAAAACACTTTTGGCAAGAGCCGTAGCCTCGGAAAGCAGGGTGACCTTCATCCCCGTGAGTGGGCCAGAACTTGTAACAAAGTGGTACGGCGAATCCGAAGAACGACTGCGCGAAGTTTTTCAGAAAGCCCAGGAAAAACAGCCTGCCATCATATTTTTTGACGAAATTGACGCTATTGCTCAATCGCGGTCCGCTTCAGAAAGCCTTCGCCTTGACTCAAAGTTTACAACGCAACTGCTTACGCTCATGGATGGCATCTACGACATGGGTATGGTTTTTATTCTGGCTGCCACGAACCGCATAGATCTGTTGGACCCAGCGCTCATACGGCCAGGACGGTTTGATCTAGTCATTACTATTCCCAAGCCAGATAGTGAAGGCTGCAAAAGCATTCTGGCAATTCATGCGGCAAAATTGCCCCTTGCGGCAGATGTTGATTTTTCAGCATTGGGCGCACAGTTGGAAGGATTTACCGGGGCAGAAATAGCCCTGCTGGTGCGTGCGGCTGCCATGAATGCCTTAAGAAAGGTATTTTCGTTGGAGGATCTGCTTCAGCAGACAAAGAGCATTTCTTCTAAAGCTGTTAAAGGCATCAAGGTGTCCATGCAAGATTTTCTGAATGCCATCGAAACTGTAAAACATAGATTGTAGCTATTGAACAGGGAGAAGTTCAGTTAACATTATGAACTTTGGTTGATCTCCACCCACAGGTGGTGCAATATTAACTTGCTGCCTCCAACTCTGGGGTGCAAAGATATAGATCGTGCGGTCCCATCGTTATATGATTGCATCTGGTCAATTTTTTCTGATGAATCCCATGTCAAATCATCCACTGGGTGACTGCAGAGTTCATCTATCCAAGTATTAATTTTGTCGTGAAAATAAGTTGCATCATATTTTTCTATGTAACCAATCATCGCAACAATTACACAATTTTTCCCATGCACTCCAGCCTTGAATCGCTGAACTCCACCGCTTTTTTTTAGCTCACCTGTGACATACTCACGCATGCGAGGGGCATCGGGAGCAGGGAGACGTTTTGCCTCAAAAACAGTCAAATTTTCATATCGAGATAGGCTATAAGTCCGGGCACCAAATACTACATATTCATAGGCGCTAAAATCTACGCGTCTGTTAGCACCTTGGTCAGCCTCATGATGAAATTTAAAATTGCACTCTTGGGCATGAGCAAAATCATTAAGAGCACGACACAATTGACCGTTTAACAGGCCTTCGTTATCTGCAGGTGGACGCGGCTCATCTCGCCACTGAGCAAGGTGCCCAAAAACAAAATCGATAATACTCAAAACAAATTCTTGGCGGTGGTGACTCGATGGGCTTCCCAATGATGCGCATGGACTATGCATCATTGCCTCCTTCCAGAACATCTGCAATGACATCATCAACGTCACGAATTGCCACGGAGCGTATCCAGTATCTCAGCACATCTGGCTTTATTAAAACGATAAAGTCGTCATTATAATAGCGCAGTACTCGGACACTCATGAAAGAGGCTGCCCCTCCTTGGTCCTTGAAAATCATTGAGCGCACGCCTTTTGCCCAATTTGAGTTTTCCCATGAAAAACCCTCTGCCTTGGAAAAACTAAATGCCTGATATGCCAGTCCTTGGTCGTGACCTTCGCCGCAGGCCTGCATGTCTGGGAATGAGGTACGCATTAGGCGCAGGAAAGTATTCCTGAAAGCCTCCATATGATTTTTTTCAGCCCGTTGTTGTAGCAAATACGAATCTTGCCCAAGCCTGACATATTCAGGAATATATCTTGTAATATCCTCAACCAGCTCATTTTCCCAGCTAGAAAGATTCCATTTCCCGTCTTTAGGCCAGGGCAAATTAGCGATATCAATTTTATAAACAGATGTCGCTTTGTTGATATAAAGTCTTGTGGCAAAAAGCTGCAGTGCCGACTGAAGACATTTCTTGTGATGGTAAAAATCATGCGCAAATTGCTGCAATTCCAGAGGGCTCCCTAGGTCGCAAAATACACCAACAATCTCACTTTTATATGCCAAATCACATTCATCCCAATATGCACATAAGAGGTCTTCGTGCTTATGTATTAAAAATAGCGGCCTCTTGAAATTTTTTTCTGTGTACGGCGTGTCAAACAGTTCTTCTGTAACAATTTCAAATTTACTTCTATCAATTCCATTTTCAGAGAACGCCGTCGTTGGAAAAAGCTTTTTACCCGTCAAAAAAGAAGCTTTTTTGGTCTTATTTTTTTTCCCACTAATATACCCCTCCCCTATTTTCCAGCCCTTTGACAATAAGTAGTCATTAAGCGTTTGAAATTCACTCAGACGTTGTGCTAGCGAAAAAATTCGTCCTCCCCCCAAAAGGCCTGCCCGCCACAGCCAGATATTGGCTGCAGCTTCTCTTTGCGGGACATTATTATAATCGTAATAGTCCAATTCAAAGAACATTCTACCTGACGTTGCTCGTGTCCGTCTGAAAGTCAAATGCCTAATGAGATGTTTGGGATCAGGGGGCTCTCGCTTGATGAGAACTGCTACAGCCTTTGTATCAGCACCTTTGAAAAGGCCTCTGATGGAAACAAAATCTAAAACAGCTTCAACTTTGAATTGCGAAAAAATCTTTTCTTTTAATGCTGCTGTACCATTATTATATATAAACCCTGCATTTTGCAGCATGCACAAAGTGCCGTCTTCAGACAATGCATCATTAAGACTCGTAAATAGAAAAAAGTAAGACGGCTGATTATCAGGGAAAGAGTAACTTTTGTCGCCAGCATATTTCTTCATACTGGCAGTAAGCTTTGACATGAACGGTGGATTGCCGAGAACAAAGTCAAAACCTTCTTCATTTTTTGTGTTTTTCTTTACTTGAACCACAAGCTCTGAAAAATCACCAACACAGATATTGTCATTTAATAGCTTGTTGAATTGAAGCTCGTTCCAAATAATTTCTGGTTGCAAGGCATCGCATACAGCAAGGGCAAGACTGAAGGCAGCCAATTCTGCAGCTGTTTGTTGAAGTTCTATTCCAAAAATGGTTTGGGCGAGAAGCTGTTTGAGATCTGTCGGTGACAACCGTAGTTGCCAGTTGGTCCGTGCTAAGCGGGCCTGTATAAGGCGCCGGAAAGCTGAAACAAGAAAAATCCCTGAGCCGCACGCCGGATCAAGAACAGTTTCTGTGCCCTGCAAGCTAGACATCGGCATGGCGAAATCAAGCAAAAGGTTGACTACAGATGGGGGGGTAAAAATTGCCCCCTGATCTCGCTCGGCAAACTGTTGGTAAATGTGGCTTAGAACCTCAACGGGGATATACTTAAACGAAAAAATATCCCATAGATATAATTGCCCGTTGACATCAACATTCGCTTGGACTGCCATCGCCAATTTTTTTAAAATAGCATCAGTGACTTGTGCAATAGAGATTTCATCGAGCTTGAAAATATCACCATTGAATTTTCTTTCGAGCTCTTTCAGCATTGCAAGGGAGGCGGAACGCCCTCCACATTCGAACACACGAATGCAAGAAGTCGCCCCTGGCAAAAATTTATCAAACCAGCCATTGGGGATAACTTTTCGATCCTCAAGGTATTTAAGAAGTAGGGTCAACAGTAATAGATGCCGTGCAACTGGGTTTCTAGCACCGTCGAGTTCCTTGTCTGCAGCGCAAACCTTTGCGATTAAAACTTTATGTGCGGACTTGTTGCTATCAACTACCTCAGCATTTCTAGGGTCGTCCCAAAATGTGCCATCAATCAGGCTAAAAGCAGCATATCTCTGGCCGCGCAGGAGCTCATTCTCAATTCCACGCGCAACTAAAAGAGTCTCTATTGGTGTAGATTTCCAGTTCTTCTGCTTATCGTACTGTGCCGCGGCAGCGCATGCGTAAAGCGTCACCTCCTGCCAGTCTCCTACATAAAGGAGAGGCGTAATTCCGCTCAACCATACATTATGATGCAGTTTTGAAACTTGCTCCCTAGTGTAACCGCAAATAGAGTTGTCAACAACGTAGGCTGCTATTTGCGAAGATCTTCCATCACTAAATCGACGAAAGAGAATATGAGTCGGCTGAGGATCAAGGAAAAAGGCTGTTCGAAGAGCAATTTGTTCATCAATGGGCAAGCTGGAATCAGGCTCTTTCAAAACGCGAACCAACATTCCTGAAGGGGCCGTTTGTTCGCCCATGTACACAAGATCAAGAGCGTGCATGTGCCCCCTCCTTATTTTTTTGAGTATCATCAAAATATTCCTGCAATATTAATCGCAGAAATATTAAGTTAAACCGTTCATGAATACAAGAAGCCAAACATCCGTACAGAGCCTTGCGCCAACCTCATTACGCTCAATGACTCGACCACAGAGCAGCGTCAGCCGACTTAGATTGGGTTTTTCATTTGAATTTTATTCCTGTCTGCGTCGATTCGGCAGGGCACGAGCCTAAGAACTGAAGCGCTGTTGTGATACCTCTTATAGACCAGAGTAAGTTTTCTCGTGCATGCCCTCTCCCCGTGTTAGCTTAAAGCCCAGCTTGTGTATGGGTCATTATCACCGAGCCCCATGTGTAGCCGCAATCTATCTCACACAGACAACGGCTTTAAGTTTGGACTGCCGCATTACATTAGCCCACCATATTCTAAATTGAAGGTGATGGAACAGAGGACTTCGCATTTAAGCTTTGGCTGCCAGCAAAGGTCAAAAACATAGTTAAGTTGTTTTTCTAAAACTGTATTGTCAGCACTGTGTATCGTATAATCATTCATAGCCACCTTTTGTCATAATAGTTGAATTTTTTTTCGAATATACGCCATGGCAGAGGCTCGTGTATAGCCAATCTTTGATCCTGCCCGTACACGCTCAGTGGGGCCTTTGCGCAAAGCGTCTTCGTTGGACAACGTTTTGGCTGAAATGAGCCCTCCTGTGGCCTTTGATAACTCTGCTCGTGAAACGACAGGAGGCAATTCCTGTTCAATGGATCTAAAGAATGCCTCGGTGCCTATGCCATGGTGGATCAAGCTGTCTGAGCGTTCAAAATTGCGTTGCCAGTATTGTTGCATGTGTTCTCCTGCCTGTTGGGCTGATAAGGGTAGGTGTGGGAATGCATAATATAATTGTTCAGAAGTGATTAACTGCATGTGCTGATATCGCCACACAATGCCCGTCATAATTTCTTAATACGAGTGCATGAAGAAACCCTTGACCCCTTGGGATTAAATTCTTTGGTGCGGACTTTAGCCAAATAGCTCCCAGCAAACACTACGTCATTGATCTGTTGTTCAGCCTCAGGGGAATTGCGCTCTATGAGCTTGCCTTTGGCTCCATTGCTCCCAGAAAAGTTAACCAATCCCTCATAGCTTTCATTTGGTGTGTTATTTGCGTTTTGTAGTTTATTTTTGACAGCTCTATTCACTGCCTCTTTGACGGAGTAGCCATTTTGAATTGCATTGCCGTTGACAAACGCATTTACATGAAAGTGTGGCCTGTCATCTGCTGATGTCTTTTCCGCTGTCCATACCCAATGTACGTCAGGATCGTTTTTCCCATCCTTTGACTTTGAGTTTAGAGTACGTGTTGCGCTTTCAATAATTCTGGTCATGTCCTTACTGTCGAGTGTATAGGCAATCTCTTGTCCATTGTTCCCGATACGACCAGTTGCCTTGTTCTGAATGTCAAGGCGTACTGCCAACACCTTTGAGTGCTTGGCTTTCATGTGTTCAACAGTGTCTATGATCTGGTCTAATGTTTTCGTATGGCAATGAAGGTTGCCATCTTGACCATTGTTGATTGTGTAGCCCCTGTATTTTCTCCCAGTCGTGATGTCTTTTGCCATGACCATCTCCTTTAGCTTGCTTTAACTCTGTCGTTGTTATTACTTCTATGGCTAATGAACATGCAAATGCATTAATGTTGTGCTTATAATTCATTCTGCATGTTGCATTTATCATTCGCAGTAAATAGTTCTTTTATGATTATCATTAAGACACTACTAAAACCGGGATAGCCAATTAGGCACAACACGGAGTATAAATAAATTTATTTCTGAGACATGCTGCACATTTTTACATAGCATATATGCGATAAAGTTTTCTATTAAATGGCATGTAAAAATAATGAATTTTGTCAAACGACGTGAGCACATTTTTAAAGATAACTTATTTTAAACTCATTGAGCGATTCGATTGGTTATAATGTAAGCATTTATCATAGCGCTTAGTAATGGCAAATTTTGCATGCTTTGCTTCATAAAAAGGTCTACATTAGCCATGTAACTCTCAATGTAGCCGTTTTTAATGTTTGCCAGTCGCATTTTTTCGACATGACGCCCCTTACACTGTAGCGCTATGCTATTGCCTCGGTATTCATTTTCCGGAACACGGCAGCATCCATACAGCATGGATTGAGAACGCCAGCAGCACCTGAAGCGTATTTCAATGATTTTGCCTCTACCAGCATGCCAGAGGAGCATGAACGCCATAGCAAACGTGCAGAAATAGTGCGAATACGGTGCTAGCGCCCTTTATAACCAATTTCCCTCCACACGAGCCTCGCCAGCCTATTAATTCAGCGCGAAGCAACAAATACAGTGACATTGCAGGTCGCTCGTTAAAGACGATCAAGAAGCTCGACTCTGCTTGACTGGGAAGATATCGGAATTGTGGTGGAGAGTTCCGTTAGCTGTTTTTAAAGACTATCATGGAATGCCCCTGAAGGGGCTGTTGACGCTCTCAGCGATTATTCATGCTTAGTTTGCACGGGGATACCCCCGTGCAAACGCCGAACGCTGATTATTTATATCTCTTCTGACTGAAGAATCTAAAAAAATCTCTATGAACGTGCAGCTTAAGATTTGGACTCGAATCATCGTAGATGCTCAGGGCATTATGGAATTCAAGGAATCTGAGAGAATCATTAATCCCTTCACGAGAAAGCTTGATGCGGTTCTCAATTCTCCGGGAATCAAGCCCATGAGAAATAATATAGTTTCTTTCTTCATAATTGATGTTAAGCAGCGTGTTTATAATCCGGACAGCTCCGGGGTATGCCCTCAATCCCGTCGGAGAATAGGCGTGCAAAGCATGATGAAAGGTTTCATATACGATATTGCAGGCTTGCTTCACTTCTTCTGCTGTTATGTTGCCGTCAAGGGGATCAACATTATTCCACGCATGAATTGCAAATGCCAATCGTGCGGCAAGCCCACATGATTTATCACAGTATGGGTGCCCAGAAACGGGCATCTTTGGCCTAATATCTCTTTTTACAATTTCTCCAAATTCATAAATGATCTTTTCCCCTTGCTCGGACAAGCCAATTTCCAAAGGTTCCACTTGGCAATCTTGTGAATAAAATTTTTCCAGCAGGCCTGAAATAACACTGAAATAGTCATCAAACGCCCCTTCTCCAATTTCTACAGGGTCCTCGGACGTATCATAGAAAAATGGGACGAACCGAGCTACTAAACCTTGCTCAATCTTGCGGCTATTTGAATAAAGCAGCGCCATTTCGTGAGGTTGGACAATGTGAACCATCGGAAGTGCTATTTGCTGAAACGTCATTGCCTTCCGACAATTTTGTTCACTGAAGTACTGACCGGTATGTCCGTGAAGGACAAGAGAAGGAATTCCCTGTTGGGGATTCAGCAACGTAGACGTCAGCATGTCCGCCTCATCTGTAATACACCCTAAGCATCCACCATTTTCAATTAGCAATTCAAGCGCTTTTGGAGTTGAGCACTTATTAACAAAGAGACAACAGGCATATGGCACATATCGCTTGAGGCTCATAATGTGTGCTTTTTCTTCCACACAGTCGTTAATAATAGCGTCAATTTCTGACAGATCTGGCAGGTTACCCTCAAGATTTTTTGAGACTACTGCTTTTATACGCCCTTTGCACAACGCTGTAGCAACTTGCGTTGTAATAGAGTTCTTTTCCTCATCAGCCTTTCGACTTGCACTATACGCAAGATTTTTTTGTTCCATATAAGTCTTGAATGGCCGCTGTAACATCTCTACAAATTGCGTCTTCCGAAACCCTGATGGAGCAGATTGAAGATGCATACTGACCGCAAATTCACGCCAGTTCCTATTTATTCGAACCCAAACACGGCCTCGGACTGCAATCAAAGTCGCCCCTAAAGTAGCCAACGTGACGCCAAGATACTGTAGCCCTGTGGCATGGGCCATGCCTTTTACTAATTCGTGTAAAGTAGGTGGCAGTTCAGGCATCACGTCGTCTTGCGATACTTTTTCCAGGGGAATAATTTCATCTCGATCTCGATGCCATCGCTCGTTATCTAAGGACCTTTTTATGTTGGAATCATGAACATGAGAATCAAAAATGCTCATTACCCGATTTTCACGATTTCTTTCGCTGGCCAGGTCAACAAATCTTTTTCTCTTATTCCTAAAGGATCCCACTTTATCATTCTGGAAAGAATGTTGATCGCTATATGCCATGGCAGGAGGCGTTTTTGAGGGAGGTTGTGAAGCCTCTGTCGCTGATTTCTCATGCGGTACAAGCCAATCAGGAAACTCTTTTTCCATAGCTTCTCTTAATTTTTCGGCATCCTCCATCCTTCTTTTTTCACCAACAGATCGTGATGTGGGCATGCCTGAAATCTCTGAAATAGATAAAATTCCCGTATTATTACTGCTCATGACGATATCCTTCAGGGGTATACGGCTTGATAAGCAGTGCATTGCCTGCTTTTTCTATTTTCAAGAAAGGTGCGCTGTTACATTCTAGCATTGAAAAAAGATCCCGATACCTTTTTTCATTTTGAATCAATTGATACTTGGGGGCTGTGGGGCATATTGCACCAGCATCAAATCCTTTCGCTAGGATTCTCGCCACCTGTGTATTTGAAACATTAAATTTTATTTTTATCTCAGGTATGGGCATTCCTTTCGCGTACGCACCCAAAAGATCATGTTCTTCGCCCTGAGTTAGCCTATGACGGGGGACTGGCGCATGGGATGTCGGCTCAGATAGAACGATATCAGATCGCTCCTCATCTTTTGCTAATGAAGCGGCTTCGCGCGTGATGACCGATAATACAGGCATAATTTTATCCTCCATATCTGCAGTCGGACCTTTCACATCATCCTACCATGATGAACTGCTGAATTTGGCGGCGTGGCAGGAGCAAACGAAATACGGCTGCATTCATAGTGACAATGACTTTATTTGTTTTCAAATTGGCACGGGCTCACCTCGACAATTCAGCAAGCAAGGCGAGAGTTAAACATAATTTCTGCACCCCCTTCAGCAGCTGTAGCTGCTGAAGGGGACGGTTAAGGGCATGATCTGGACCCGACAATATGCAAAGAAACCAGCATAAAAATCACCTTCTGTTTCCTTCTGGGTCAATGCGGTGCTTTGCAAGGTATGCTTCAAGGTCGCATACGCGGTATCGAACTGAGCGCCCTATTTTTATGTAAGGGAGCCCTTTTCTTGTAAAACGGTGCATGCGGAGCGTGGAAAGGCTTAGCCCGGTTCGGGCTGAAACTTCTTGCTCTGTCAAACATTGACATGCGGTCTCAATGGTAGGCATAGCCAACCTCCAATTCAGAATTTGGAGCACTGGCTATTCTTATACTGGAAGGGATAAGTGTAAGGGGAGTGCGAGCACCCAGAGGAGAGCTTAAATATATTATCAGTAAAGTCTTTTATTAGAGCGGGGATGGGAGACTCAGAGATGCGGCTAAAGACACGCAGGTAGGGCCATGAGAGAAAGAAAAAACTCCCTGATTATGCGCATAGGGAGTTTAATATGAAGCAACGTGTCCGTGGCACATTTTAATGCCTCTTCCACGCTTTAAGCAACAATCTAGGCTATGAGAATACCTCTAGCCTATATTGTTCAGTGCGCGCATGTAAGACGGTAAAAAAAACATTAATAAAATCTATTAATGTGATAAATAAATTATAAGTACAGTACTTTAAATCAATTAAGATTGTTAATTCAGCGATGACCTGACTTTTTATTATAATTTTCTAGACGACACTTTACACAACGCATCATTAATAATTTTTTGCGATGCTAAGATTACTGATGGGCTTGGTCTATCAATGGTGTATTTAAAAAAACTTGTTGGCCTTCGTATGAGACGTTTATTTTGATTTATTTTTATAAGGTCCAACCATTCCTCAGAACTATCAGTATCTTTTATTTTACCAACAGCGATATTAAACTGCTTTCTCCAAAGCTCTGAACATCTAGAAAAATGTTTGCATTTTCCACAGTCCTCAGTTGTATCAGTTTTTCTTGGATCACATTTGATTTCAGAGCAATGCTTCCGATGCCGCTCCAAAGCGCGTTCAAGATCAAAATCACTATCAATATACAAATCGTATATTAACAACCCCATAGACTTATTAAACACATTATGTAAGGCCTGCCTATGCGTTTTTAAGTTAGATTGCTTATGTACTTCCTTGATAATATCATTTTTTTCACAATTTTCGTAGTCATTGCGCGACTTAAAAAGGGTCGCATTCTTTTTAATAAGATCGATAGTTTCATCGAGTTGAAGGTTTTTATCAATGCCGAAATAGACATACCTACAATCACTATGAGAGTGGATTACGCATCTCCTATCATTTTTTTTGAGAGTTTTGAATGTGATTGGGATATCTTCTCCAGATTTTGTCAGCATGGCGATCTCAGCCATCTCATAGGGGAAAGGTAAACAGGCGGCGCTTACATTGAAATGATTTGTAATATCAAGCAGGCGTTTAGCATCTGGAGAATTTGCGAGGAAGATTATGTAATCCCTAAGCTCAGTAAATGAAACAGTATAAGCAAACCCAAGCATCAAAGCTTCACGCACGTAGATAACATCAGTAAGCAAGTCTATATCAAAGCTTTTTGGAACATCATCGCAGAATATCGCACTTGATCTATAGTTCAAGTTGTCAATGGCTCCATTTATCTGACCATCATTAAATTTTGGTTCTTCCGGGTTTTCCGTGGGTAACCCCTGTCAGGAACTGGCCGGGTAGAGGTTTAGACCGCCACAGAAGAAG
>PPYF01370427.1_pt1 | contig 26237 bp, 20 predicted proteins | sample 1559871 | NCBI WGS metagenome assembly PPYF01 (sample SAMN08240021, study PRJNA423297) | Human gut metagenome, whole genome shotgun sequencing project. | reverse complement strand
GGCGTCAGCTGAACGCCGGAGTCATTAATTAACCCCAGGCCGCGCCATTCGCTGTCGCCTTTGACCGCAAAGACCTCGGCAATCGCCCGTTGTGCCAGCAGATTGCCATCGTCCGGCACCACGCGGCGGTATTGGTTTTCAACACAGCTGTGGTCGGCAATTTTTTGCTCCACCAGCATATTCACCCCTTGCAGCAGATCGACCGGCTCAAAGCCTGCCACCACCAGCGGACGATGATAATCGCTGGCGATAAATCCGTAGGCGTGAGTGCCGATAACCATGCTGACGTGCCCCGGCGCGAGAAACGCGTCGATGCCGTTATCCGGCTGATCGAGCAGGCTACGCAGCGTTGGGATGAGCGTAATATGCTGGCAGAAAAAGAAGAAGTTGCTGACATTGTGCGCTTTTGCCTGCTGCAGCGTGATGGCGGTGGTCGGCATGGTGGTTTCAAAGCCTAAACCGAAGAACACCACTTTGCGATCCGGATTTTGCTGCGCCAGTTTTAGAGCGTCCATCGGCGAATAAACGATACGAATATCCGCGCCGCGCGCTTTGGCCTGCATCAGCGACCCGTTTTTCCCCGGTACGCGCATAGCATCGCCAAAGGTGCAGAAAATCACCTCGGAATGGCTGGCGATTTCAATACAGGTATCGATGCGTCCCATCGGCAGCACGCACACCGGGCAACCTGGGCCGTGGATAAACTCGATATTCTCCGGCAGCAGTTGGTCGAGGCCGAATTTGAAAATTGCGTGGGTATGACCGCCGCACACTTCCATAATGCGCAGCGGGCGCTCGGCGGTATAAGACAGCAGCTGCGCGCGGGATTTCAGGTGGGCGATAAGCTGCATCACCTGCTCTGGCGCCCGGTATTCATCAACAAAACGCATTACCGTTCCTCACCGAACAACAGCGCGCCGACGTCCGGCTCGACTTCAAACATATTTTCCAGCGCCGCCAGGGTGTCGCGCGCCTCTTCTTCGTTAATGATGCTCATGGCGAACCCCACGTGCACCAGCACCCATTGGCCAATGCGCGATTGGCCGTTTTCGTCCACCGCGCCTACCAGGGTGAGATCGACGTCGCGCTTAATCCCGCAAACGTCAACTTTGGCCTGCACACCGTCAATGGCGGAGATTTGTCCGGGAATGCCTATGCACATCGCTGCGTCTCCAGCCAGTTAAGCCATGTCTCCATCCCTTCGCCGCTGGTGGCGGAGATAAGGATGATTTCAATATTGGGGTTCACTTCACGGGCGCAGGCGATGCACTGCTCGACGTCGAAGTTTAGGTATGGCAGCAGATCGACCTTGTTCAGCAGCATCACCGAGGCGGCGGCAAACATATGCGGGTATTTCAGCGGCTTGTCTTCGCCTTCGGTGACCGACAGCACTGCCACTTTATGGCGTTCGCCGAGGTCAAAGCTCGCTGGGCACACCAGGTTACCGACGTTTTCGATAAACAAAATGCCGTTGCTTTCAAGCGGCAGCCGCGGCGAGGCATCGGCAATCATCTGCGCGTCAAGGTGGCAGCCCTTACCGGTGTTGACCTGAATCGCTGGCGTGCCGGTGGCGCGAATGCGCGCGGCGTCGTTGACCGTCTGCTGGTCGCCTTCGATGACCGCGCAGGACACGCTGTCTTTCAGGCGCATTAGCGTTTCGGTGAGCAGGGTGGTTTTACCGGAGCCTGGGCTGGAAACCAGGTTTAGCACCAGCTGTTCGCGGGCAGCAAAGCGCGCGCGGTTACGGGCGGCAATCTGGTTGTTTTTATCCAGCACGTCGATTTCCACTTCCAGCATCCGCCGCTGGCTCATGCCCGGCGCGTGGGTCCCGGCTTCGCCGTGACCATAGTGCAGGTCGCCGTTATCGGCCGCCTGCGGCTGGAATTCCTGGGTTCGAACGCCGGTAATCGACAGGGCCGGACGGCCTGCCGGTGCGAAGGGGGCGCTGCGGAACAGGGAATGCGGGTTACGTTCATCGCCCTCTATATAGAGGTTGCCTTCGGCACAACCACAGGTGCTACACATACTTTACTCCTGATCAATTTCAATTCGCTGAATCTGTAAACCGTCGTCGGCGACGATGCGCAGGTTGTCACTGTTGCACTGCGGGCAGCGCCGCACGTGTACCGACACCAGCTGGACATACTGCTGGCAGGCTTCACACCAGCACTCCGCCTCTTGCTCTTCAACGTGCAGTTCACAGCCTTCAGCCAGCGTGCCGCGGCACACCAGGTCAAAACAAAAGGTCATCGCGCTGGTCTCTACGCAAGAAAACGCACCGACCTTAATCCAGACGCCGGTAACGCGTTTTGCGCCGTTCTGCATGGCCTGCTGTTCGACAATCTCCAGCGCGCGCTGGCAGAGCGTAATTTCGTGCATAACGCCTCCTGTTTTCATTACTCGCAGACGTAATGCAATAACGATGCCAGAGATTGAGGTGGTGCGTTAAAGACTGTCGATGACGATGTCACTTTGACGAAATGACATGTCACTGCAGACATGTCATTTACATAAAAATCATTTAAATCATTAAGTTAAAAACATGGCATGAAAAGTGCTTAGGAGGCTTGTTTCTATTAACCGGGTAACCGACATGACTATTTGGGAAATTAGCGAAAAGGCCGACTTTATCGCCGATCGTCACCGCCGCCATCAGGATCAATGGCGTGTGTACTGTAACTCTCTGGTTCAGGGGATCACGTTGTCCAAAGCGCGTCTGCATCACGCCATGAACTGCGCGCCGGAGAAAGAGCTGAGCTTTGTGCTGTTTGAGCACTTTGTACTGTCCGTAAGCCTGTCTGATGGTTTCAACAGCCATACCGTTGAGTACTTCGTGGAAACCCGCGATGGCCTGAATAAAGAGTGCGTTGCGCGCGCTGAACTCAACGCCGGCGGCTTTATCGACGGGACCGTCAATATCCGCGACCGCGAGCAGGTTCTGGAACACTACCTGGATAAAATTTCTCCGGTATACAACACCTTGTATGCCGCGCTGGAGAGCGATAGCCCGGTCAACTTCGGCCAGTTGGCTCGTGAACCTCAACGGGCAAATCTCGCCTGAATTATCGGTGTGTCGACGGGTGTCGAAATGACACCTGGTCTGCATGATTTCGTCAAAAATGACTATCACCTGAGGAAGACCTGGTGAATCGTTTTGTAATTGCTGACTCTACCGTTTGTATCGGCTGCCGTACCTGTGAAGCGGCCTGCGCGGAAACGCATCGCCATCACGGCCTGCAATCGATGCCGCGGCTTAGAGTAATGCTCAATGAAAAAGAATCCGCGCCGCAGATGTGTCACCACTGCGAAGACGCGCCTTGCGCCGGGGTGTGCCCGGTTAATGCCATTACCCGCGTTGATGGGGCCGTACAGCTTAATGAAAGCCTGTGCGTGAGCTGCAAACTTTGCGGCATTGCCTGCCCGTTTGGTGCCATTGAATTTTCCGGCAGTCGCCCGCTGGACATCCCGGCGAATGCCAACTCCCCGAAAGCGCTGCCCGCGCCGCCGGCTCCGGCACGCGTCAGTACGCTGCTGGATTGGGTGCCAGGCGTACGCGCTATCGCGGTGAAATGCGACCTGTGCCATTTCGATGAGCAAGGACCGGCCTGTGTTCGAACCTGCCCAACGAAAGCGCTGCACCTGGTCAATAACACCGACATCGCCCGCGCCAGCCGCCGTAAACGCGAGCTGACCTTCCACACCGATTTAGGCGATCTGTCGCTGTTCCAGACGCAACAAGGAGAGGTGAAATGAGCGTGATGACCTTAATCAATAGCGCGGTAGCGTGGTTCGCTTTTACTGCGGTGCTCTCCTTTTTGCTGTCGTTCAAGAAATCCCTGAGTGGTTTTGTGGCCGGGATTGGCGGTGCGCTGGGCAGTCTGTGCGCCGCGCTAGCCGGCATTCAGGTGTTGATTCATGCCTTTCCGGTCATCGGCCAATTGTCGCTGGTGCACTACAGCGTGGTGGTCACGCCGCTGAACGCGGTGTGGTTGATTGCGCTGGGTCTGTGTGGGCTGTTCGTGAGCCTGTACAACATTGACTGGCACCGTCACCCGAACGTGAAAAACAATGGCCTGCTGGTCAACGTCCTGTTGGCGGCTGCCGTTTGCGCGATTGTGGCTGAAAGCTTTGGCTCCATGGTGGTGATGGCCGAAATCATGGCCCTGTGCGGTGCTTTCATGACCGGCTGCGTCAACTCCGGCAAGCTGTGGTTTGCGCTCGGTCGCCTGGGCACTATTTTGCTGGCGATTGCCTGCCTGTTGCTGTGGCAGCGCTACGGCACGCTGGATCTGGCGATGCTGGCCGAACGCGCGCAGATGCTGCCAATCGGTTCTGATATCTGGGTGCTGTGCGTACTCGGCTTCGGCCTGCTGGCCGGGATTATCCCGCTGCACGGCTGGGTGCCACAGGCGCACGCCAACGCCAGCGCACCGGCGGCGGCACTGTTCTCCGCGGTGGTGATGAAAGTCGGGCTGCTCGGTATCCTGACGATTTCGCTGCTGGGCAACTCGCAGCCGCTGTGGTGGGGCATTGCGCTGCTGGTTCTCGGCATGATCACCGCTTTCGTCGGCGGTCTGTACGCGCTGATGGAACACAATATCCAGCGTCTGCTGGCGTATCACACCCTGGAAAATATCGGCATCATCCTGCTGGGTTTAGGCGTGGGCGTCACCGGTTTGGCATTACAACAGCCGGTGATGGTGGCGCTAGGTCTGGTGGGGGGGTTGTATCATCTGCTCAACCACAGCCTATTTAAAACCACGCTGTTCCTCGGCGCGGGGGCGGTTTGGTTCCGTACCGGCCACCGCGATATCGAGAAGCTGGGCGGCATTGGTAAACGTATGCCGATGATTTCACTGGCGATGCTGATCGGCCTGATGGCGATGGCAGCACTGCCACCGCTGAACGGTTTTGCCGGTGAGTGGGTTATCTATCAATCCTTCTTCAAGCTGAGCAATAGCGGCGCGTTTGTCGGCCGCCTGCTGGGGCCGCTGCTGGCCGTTGGCCTGGCGATTACCGGCGCACTGGCGGTGATGTGTATGGCGAAGGTGTACGGCGTGACTTTCCTTGGCGCACCGCGCACTAAAGAGGCGGAAAACGCCTGCTGCGCGCCGCTGTTGATGGCGGCAAGTACGGTGGTTATGGCGCTGCTGTGTATCGTTGGCGGTGTTGCTGCGCCGTGGCTGCTGCCGCTGCTGGGTACCGCCGTACCGCTGCCTATCGAAACCGCTCACACCGTGGTCTCTCAGCCGATGATCACGCTGCTGCTGATAGCCTGTCCGCTGCTGCCGTTCATCATTCTCGCTCTGCTCAAAGGCAACCGTCTGCCGAGCCGTTCCCGCGGCGCGGCCTGGGTCTGTGGTTACGACCACGAGCAGTCAATGGTCATTACCGCGCACGGCTTTGCCATGCCGGTGAAACAGGCCTTTTCCCCGGTACTGAAATTGCGCCAGTGGCTCAACCCGGTCTCCCTGGTTCCGGGCTGGCAGAACGCGGCGGCGGCACCGCTGCTCGCCCGTCTGGCGCTGGTTGAACTGGCGGTGCTGGTCGTGATTGTCATCTCTCAAGGAGCCTGAACATGACGGTCTTATTTGCTTTATTGCAGGCGCTGGTGCTGTTTGCCGTCGCGCCGCTGCTTTCCGGCATTACTCGCGTGCTGCGCGCACGGTTGCATAACCGTCGCGGCCCGGGCGTGATGCAGGAGTATCGCGACATTATCAAACTGCTGGGCCGTCAGAGCATTGGTCCGGACGCTTCCGGCTGGGTCTTCCGCCTGACGCCGTTTGTGATGGTTGGCGTGATGCTGACTATCGCCACCGCGCTGCCGGTGGTGACCGTGGCTTCGCCGCTGCCGGGTTTGGGCGATCTGATTACGCTTATCTACCTGTTTGCCGTGGCGCGCTTCTTCTTCGCCATTGCCGGGCTGGATACCGGTAGCCCGTTCACCGCCATCGGCGCCAGCCGTGAAGCGATGCTCGGTGTGCTGGTGGAGCCGATGCTGCTGCTGGGTCTGTGGGTGGCGGCGCTGGTCGCCGGTTCAACCCATATCAGCAATATCACCGATGCTATCTACCACTGGCCGGCCAGCCGCAGCATTCCGCTGGTGCTGGCGTTCTGCGCCTGCGCCTTCGCCACCTTTATCGAAATGGGCAAACTGCCGTTCGATCTAGCGGAAGCGGAGCAGGAGCTGCAGGAAGGCCCGCTGTCTGAATACAGCGGCAGCGGCTTCGGCGTGCTGAAGTGGGGTATTAGCCTGAAGCAGCTGGTGGTGCTGCAAATGTTTGTCGGCGTCTTTATCCCGTGGGGCCAGATGACCAGCTTCAGCGTTGGCGGTCTGGTGCTGGCGGTGATTGCCGCCATCGTCAAGCTGGTGGTTGGCGTGCTGATTATTGCGCTGTTCGAAAACAGCATGGCGCGTCTGCGTCTGGATATCACCGGCCGCATCACCTGGACCGGGTTCGGTTTGGCCTTTTTAGCATTCGTCTCCTTGCTGGTGGCGTGATAAGAGAGTTTTGAGCATGTCTGAAGAAAAAGTGGGTCAACACTACCTCGCTGCGCTGCACCAGGCCTTTCCTGGCGTGGTGCTGGATGAAGCCTGGCAGACCAAAGACCAGTTAACGATTACCGTGAAGGTCAACTACCTGCCGGAAGTCGTCGAGTTTCTTTACTACCAGCAAGGCGGCTGGCTGTCGGTGTTATTCGGCAACGATGAACGTAAGTTGAACGGCCATTACGCCGTCTACTACGTGCTGTCGATGGAAAGTGGCACTAAATGCTGGATTACCGTGCGCGTAGAAGTTGACGCTAACACCCTCGAGTATCCGTCCGTTACGCCGCGCGTACCGGCGGCGGTTTGGGGCGAGCGTGAAGTGCGCGACATGTATGGTCTGATCCCGGTCGGCCTGCCGGACGAGCGTCGCCTGGTGCTGCCGGACGATTGGCCGGACGAGCTGTATCCACTGCGTAAAGACAGCATGGACTATCGTCAGCGCCCGGCACCGACTACCGATGCCGAGACCTACGAATTCATCAATGAATTGGGTACCAAGAAAAACAACGTGGTACCGATTGGTCCGCTGCACGTAACCTCTGATGAACCGGGCCACTTCCGGCTGTTCGTCGACGGCGAAAATATTATCGACGCCGACTACCGTCTGTTCTACGTTCACCGTGGCATGGAAAAACTGGCGGAAACCCGTATGGGTTACAACGAAGTGACCTTCCTATCCGACCGCGTGTGCGGCATCTGTGGCTTTGCCCATAGCACCGCCTACACCACCTCCGTCGAGAATGCGATGGGGATCGTGGTGCCGGAACGCGCGCAGATGATCCGCGCCATTCTGCTGGAAGTTGAACGCCTGCACTCGCACCTGTTGAACCTCGGCCTGGCCTGTCACTTCACCGGTTTTGACTCCGGCTTTATGCAGTTCTTCCGCGTCCGTGAAGCCTCCATGAAAATGGCGGAAATCCTCACCGGTGCACGTAAAACCTACGGCCTGAACCTGATCGGCGGTATCCGTCGTGACTTCCTGAAAGATGACATGATCCAGACTCGCCAGCTGGCGCAGCAGATGCGCCGCGACGTGCAGGATCTGGTCGATATTCTCCTGAGCACGCCAAACATGGAGCAGCGCACCGTGGGTATCGGCCGCCTGGATCCACAAATTGCCCGTGACTTCAGCAACGTCGGCCCGATGGTTCGCGCCAGCGGTCACGCCCGCGACACCCGCGCCGATCACCCGTTTGTTGGCTATGGTCTGCTGCCGATGGAAGTGCACAGCGAGCAGGGCTGCGACGTTATCTCGCGCCTGAAAGTGCGTATCAACGAAGTGTTCACCGCGCTGAACATGATTGACTACGGTCTCGATAACCTACCGGGCGGCCCGCTGGCGGTGGAAGGTTTCACCTACATTCCAAATCGCTTTGCACTGGGCTTCTCCGAAGCACCGCGCGGTGACGATATCCACTGGAGCATGACCGGTGACAACCAGAAGCTGTACCGCTGGCGCTGCCGCGCGGCGACCTACGCCAACTGGCCGACCCTGCGCTATATGCTGCGCGGGAACACCGTCTCCGATGCGCCGCTGATTATCGGTAGCCTCGACCCTTGCTACTCCTGTACCGACCGTATGACGGTGGTTGATGTACGGAAGAAAAAGAGCAAGGTCGTGCCGTACAAAGAGCTTGAGCGCTACAGCATCGAGCGTAAGAACTCGCCGCTGAAATAATTGGGCCTTTGTGTGAGGGCCCCTCACTTCGCCCCTCTCCCCAGAAGGGAAAGGGGAAGGGTAGAACGCGTGCGAATTGACTGGTCACGCGGTTCTGTCCCCCTCTGTCTTTAGGACGAGGGCCTGGGTGAGGGTAAAACACCGCACACAAGCTGGGAGCAACTATGTTTACTTTTATTAAAAAAGCCATAAAAACCGGCGTCACGACATCGTCCTATCCGCTGGAGCCGATGCCGGTTGATAAAAACTTTCGCGGTAAGCCGGAACACAACCCGCAGCAGTGTATCGGCTGTGCGGCGTGCGTTAACGCCTGCCCGTCGAATGCGCTGACGGTAGAAACCGATCGCGTCACCAACCAACTGGCGTGGCAGTTCAACCTCGGCCGCTGCATCTTCTGCGGCCGCTGTGAAGAAGTGTGCCCGACGGCGGCCATCAAGCTGTCGCAGGAATATGAGCTGGCGGTGTGGAAGAAAGAGGATTTCCTCCAGCAGTCGCGCTTTGATATCTGCAACTGCCGCGTCTGCCAGCGTCCGTTTGCGGTGCAAAAAGAGATTGATTACGCCATTGCGCTCCTCAAACACAATGGCGATAGCCGCGCGGAACATCACCGCGAGAGCTTTGAAACCTGCCCGGAATGTAAGCGTCAGAAATGTTTGGTGCCTTCCGACCGTATTGACCTGACTCGCCACATGAAAGGGGCTATCTGATGAGCAACTTAATCGGGCCACGCGACGACAACGGCATGCCGGTGCCGATGACGGTAGATGAGTCTATCGCCAGCATGAAAGCGTCGCTGTTAAAAAACATCAAACGTTCTGCCTACGTTTACCGCGTAGACTGCGGCGGCTGTAACGGCTGTGAAATCGAAATTTTCGCCACGCTGTCGCCGCTGTTCGATGCCGAACGCTTTGGTATCAAAGTGGTGCCATCGCCGCGTCACGCCGACATTCTGCTGTTCACTGGTGCGGTCACCCGCGCCATGCGTTCACCGGCGCTGCGCGCCTGGCAATCCGCGCCAGACCCAAAAATCTGTATCTCCTACGGGGCCTGCGGCAACAGCGGCGGTATCTTCCACGATCTGTACTGCGTCTGGGGCGGCACTGACAAAATCGTGCCGGTCGACGTGTATATCCCGGGCTGCCCGCCAACGCCTGCGGCAACGCTGTACGGTTTCGCCATGGCGCTGGGCCTGCTGGAGCAGAAAATCCACGCCCGTGCGCCGGGTGAACTGGACGCACAGCCGGCCGAAATTCTGCATCCGGATATGGTCCAGCCGCTGCGCGTGCAGATTGACCGCGCTGCGCGCCGTCTGGCCGGTTACCGCTATGGTCGCCAAATTGCCGATGACTATATGCTGCGTCTGAACCAGGGGGAAACCCAGGTACAGCAATGGCTGGCCACGGAAAACGATCCGCGTCTGACGGAAATTGTCACGCAACTGAGTCACGTAGTAGAAGAGGCACGTATTCGATGAGCGAACAGGTGGTGTTCAGTCAACTGAGCCGTAAATTTATTGATGAAAACGATGCTACGCCCGACGAGGCGCAACAGGTCGTTTATTACAGCCTGGCGATTGGCCACCACCTCGGGGTCATTGATTGCCTGGAAGCCGCGCTGACCTGCCCGTGGGATGAATATCTGGCGTGGATTGGCACGCTGGAGGCGGGCAGTACGGCGCGGCGCAAAATGGAAGGCGTGCCGAAGTACGGCGAAATTGTCATCGACAGCAACCACGTGTCGATGCTGGCGAATGCGTTTGATAAAGCGCGTGCGTCACAAACGCCAGCGCAGCTGGAGTGGAGCCAGTCGATGCTCAATATGCTGCACGCCATCCACCAGGAGAGCGCTATCTATTTGATGGTGCGTCGCCTGCGCGACTGAATTTTAACGATTGAGGAATGACCATGACTGACGTTTTACTCTGTGTCGGCAACAGCATGATGGGCGATGACGGCGCGGGCCCGCTGCTGGCAGAAATGTGCGCGGCCCAGCCGAAAGGGGCGTGGGTTGTGATCGACGGCGGCAGCGCGCCGGAGAATGATATTGTCGCTATTCGCGAACTGAACCCGTCGCGTCTGCTGCTTGTGGATGCCACCGATATGGGGCTCAATCCCGGCGAGATAAGGATCATCGACCCGGATGACATCGCCGAGATGTTTATGATGACCACCCACAACATGCCGCTGAACTACCTTATCGACCAGCTTAAAGAGGATGTGGGCGAGGTGATTTTCCTCGGCATTCAGCCGGATATCGTCGGTTTTTATTACCCGATGACCCAAGCGATTAAAGAGGCGGTGGAGGTGGTTTATCAGCGCCTTGAAGGCTGGGAAGGGAATGGCGGTTTTGAACCGTTAGCGGTTGAAGAAGAAGAGTAGTTTTCCTTCGCTCTCCCTCTCAGGATAAATGGTCTCTTGAGCCTATCGCCACCTCAAGAGACCGTGGGGGAAATAAGTTGTACACAAAACTCTTCAAGCAATAGGGCTGCGGGTGAATATCCGGGTTACCTGAAGGGGTCAGCACATACATCATCATTATAAATCAGCAATGGGAACTGGCCCATTGAGCCAGTTTATCTCACTATCTATAACAAACTTAGCGACCCAACCATATTGATATTGCGGCCAGTCCTGAAAGTTTTTGACTGAATGGTATAAATGACTCACATCGCTTTCGCTTTTTGTTATTAAGGCCGAATTTATTATTTTAATGATATCTCTGGGTCTATCGGGAGCGCTTTCCAATACCCTCCTGGATAGTTGGCAGATTCCTTATCGACATAGTGCAGGTCTCCATGATGACGTCACTGCTGGTAATCTTCCTCAGACAATATAAGCATTAAGTCGATATCGGAAGATTCAGCGGCAAAGCCATGAGCAACAGACCCGCCAGGAATGGCTGCGAGAATCTTCTTATTCTTGCTGAGCGTCTTGATGGCTTTTTCAATGGTATCTCTATGGTGCTGATACATTTAATTCGCCGTTTCGACTTTAAAGTCTTTATAGTAATACTCTTTATCCCGGTCGGTAATCTCCCTGATGACTTTACATGGAGCACCTGCCGCCACGACATTGGCGGGGATATCTTTCGTGACGACGCTGCCCGCGCCGATAACGGTATTCTCTCCAATCGTAACCCCCGGGTTGATAACAACATGACTACCGATCCACACATTGTTTTCTATTGTGACGGGGAAAGAAAACATCTCGCCATGTTCTCTTAATTCATGGTGGACGGGGTGTCCGGTGACAGAAATCGTGACGTTAGGCGCAATTAGGACATTATCTCCAATCGTTACCGTGTGATCATCAACAATGGTAAAATTGAAATTGGCATAAAAGCTGTCACCAATAAAAATATTACTGCCGTAGGCAAAGTGTATTGGTGGTTCAATCCAGGGGTTTTTCCCCACTTTACCGAACATTTGGTAAATGAGTTCAATTCTCTTTTTATCTTCGGATGGGCGTGTGTTATTAAAGTCATGCATCAACTCCTTGCCACGCAATCTTTCTTCTGGCAATCCCTCGCACATATCGGTGTATAACATGCCTGATTTTATTCGATCTCTCATAGATATTTTCATTGGCCTTGTTCCATCCTTGGTTTTAAATGTTTTGACTGTTTTTCGCGATCTGCTGGGAAAAAGGTTTTGTGCCACTAAGCGTGAACACCGAAATGGCTGTGAAGGTCAGCGCAATCATCCCCAGAACCAGATAAGCGCCCTGGAAACCAATGCTTTCATACATGTTGCCAGCCAGTACTGACATAAAAATCATCGCGAGCTGTTTGAAGAAACAGAAGCACACCAGATAAATCGTCGCAGAGAAACGCACCTCAAACTGGCTGGTTATGTATTTGAAGCAGCCGACAATCAGGAATGGTATCTCAAACATATGCAGCGTTTTGAGGATAACGACTTCTAGCGCAGAGGTGGCAAATGAAGAGCCGATAATTCGCACCGACATAATCGTCCCTGCCAGCAGCAGGGCGTTCTTGCCCCCGATGCGATTCACAATTAATGGCGCAAAGAACATGATGGAGGCGTTGAGCAACTCTCCCATGGTTGTGACGTAGCCAAACACGCGGGTGCCCTGTTCACCCGTGGCGAAGAACGAGGTGAAGAAGTTGGCAAACTGTTGGTCAAACACGTCATAAGTACAGGAGACGCCGACGACGTAAAGTGAAAGAAACCAGAGTTTTGGTTGTTTGAACAGTTCCAGAGCTAGCTTAAGACTGAAGGCCGAGTTGTTGGCGCCTACCGCGTCCGCGACCTGTGCTGAAGAAGGGATTTCTGTTTTTGAAAAGAACAATAACAAGGCCAGAATGACCGCGCAGCCCGAGCCTAGCCAGAAAACAAATTGGTTATTAATGTTGAACATAATTCCGGCAATCGAGGCGCATAGCGCCCAGCCTACGCAACCAAACATGCGCGCGCGCCCAAATTCGAAGTGACTCCGGCGACTGGCCTTTTCAATATAGGCTTCAATCGCAGGGGCGCCGGCATTATAAATAAACCCGAGGTAAATACCGCCGACAATCGACCCCAGTAAAATATTGGTTTGTAATAATGGGCCAAATACGTAAATAAAGAACGGAGCAAACATCACCAGCATTCCGGTAATCACCCACAGTAGATGTTTACGTAGGCCGAGCTTATCAGAAAGCAAACCGAAAATTGGCTGGAATAGCAACGAAAACAGCGAAATACAAGCGAATATAATACCAGTGTCTCCTTTACTGATATGGTTTATATCGTGTAACCAGATCGGAAAGAAGGGGAAATAGGCACCCATAATGAAAAAGTAAAAGAAGAAGAAAAAACCAAACATCCAGAAATTAATATTTTTCCAGTAATACATGATGGACTTCCTTTAGCAGGATGCTGGCAGGGGGTAACCTGCCAGCTGATTATGGTTAACCCCAGATAAGCTGGTAGTGGTAGCGTCCGGCGCTCAGTAGATATTCTGGCGAAACAGAAGGGCTCCAGGAGTCGTCACCGCCTACGCCCATATGGAAGCCATCAATATTGAGCCAGGTCCCCGCTTCCGGTTGCAGCAGATGGCGATGGCTGGTCTCCATCAGTTGCTTCTGACCATAACGGCTGATGTTGAATTGGAAATCACCGCGCCAGGAGTGCTCGCCATAGCTCAGCTCGCGGGTGTGACAGCGTAGGCCGTTTTCACATGGGAAAACATATGGGGTATACATTGCTTCCAGTGGCTGATCCCAACGATCAACGCAGGCGGAGGAAAGTCGGTCCGGATAGTTTTCATGTGGGCCTAATCCCAGCCAGTTGACCCGCTCCGCTACCTGCGCAAGCTGACATGTCAGACCGATACGCGCCGGGTGCGGTGTGCCGCTGGCAACCTCAACATTCACGCTGATTTGCATCTCGCCTTGGTCGTCAATGCGGTACGTTTTGTGGCTGACAAACAGCGTCTCTCCGCGGTACTGCCACGAATGCGAGGTGGTAATGAGCACTGCGCTGGCCAGCGCGTCCGCCTCGCATTGCTGTAAGGTCGCCTCAAGCTGATAGTGGCCGGCGGCCTTCCAGCGCTCTACCCAGGCGTTAGGGTCAATGCGGGTTGATTCGCTTACGCCGATATCGTTGTCTAGCGGTGCGCGGGTAAATTGATCGACGAGCGGCGTCAACAGCTGTGCTTCTTCGCCAATCATGTACTGTGTGAGCAGGCCCAGTTGGCGGCTAAATTCCCAGCGTTTATTGCTGACGGTGATGCTATATCCGTCCTCACGAGTGGTGAGTTGGGGGGCGCGCCCGGCAGGTTTTGATCGCTGCACGCAGAGTTTCTTGCCAACCTTCCACTGCTGCCAGGCGCAAATATGTCCAGCCTCTGACCATGTGGTGGCCTGCGGTTGCTCGACGCGGACCGTCAGCCACAGCTCACCGACATCCTCTTGTTTCGGGAATTCGGGTAGGGTGATGATCTGTCGTCCTTGTGGAGAGATATCCAGCGTTGTCACGCCTGAAGCGAGCGGTTTCCCGTCCAGTGCGAGCGACCAGTGCAGCACTTCGTTATCGCTATGGCGGAACAGATATTCGCTGACGACTTCAATCTGGTATGTGGCTCCCGGCAACAATGCAAACTGGAAAAACTGCTGTTCATGCTTGGCTTCAAACAATGCCGGGTGTGGCGTCCTGTCGGCGAAAACCAGCCCATTCATGCAGAACTGGCGATCGTTTGGTGTATCACCAAAATCGCCGCCGTAGGCTGACCAAGGATTGCCGTTCTCATCATATTTAATTAACGACTGATCCACCCAGTCCCAGACAAAGCCGCCCTGCAGGCGTGGATATTGACGGAATGCCTGCCAGTATTTGGCGAAACCGCCGAAACTGTTCCCCATGGCGTGAGCATATTCGCAGAGGATCAGCGGGCGTTGCTCGCCAGGTAATGACAACCATTTCTTGATTGACCATTTTGGTACAGCAGGGAAGGGCTGATCTTGATCGACACGCGCGTACATCGGACAGATGATGTCGGTGGCGGCAGTATTTGCTCCGCCGCCTTCGTATTGCACCGGCCGGGACGGATCTTCTGACTTCAGCCAGCGATAGAGCGCATCGTGGTTGGCCCCATGGCCTGACTCGTTACCCAGTGACCAGATAATAATGCTCGGATGATTACGGTCACGTTGTACCATCCTGGTGACGCGCTGGCTCATGGCAGGCAGCCAGTCGGGATCGTCGGTCAGACGATTCATTGGTACCATCCCGTGGGTCTCAATATTCGCTTCATCCACTACATATAGACCGTAACGATCGCACAGCGTGTACCACAGTGGGTGATTGGGATAATGAGAGCAGCGCACGGCGTTGAAGTTGTTCTGCTTCATCAGCACGATGTCCCGCACCATCGTTGCCTCGTCCATCACCTGGCCATTTACCGGGTGATGCTCATGACGGTTGGTGCCGCGTATCAACAACGGTTTACCATTCAACAGCAGCAGACCGTTTTCAATTCTGACCTGACGGAAGCCGACATCACAGGCTTCTGCTTCTATCAGCACACCGTCCGCGGTGTGTAACTTCACCACGGCACGATAAAGATTTGGCGTTTCCGCACTCCACAGCGCCGGTTCTTTAACATTCTGACGCAGGGTAATCCGGTCATGATAAGCACCACGCTCATCAATAATTTCACTGCCCAACGAGCCGGTGTTTTCACCGATTAACGTGTCGTTATCCCACAGCTGTACCGTCACGCGTAAATCATTACGCAGCTCACCGGCTACCCGAACTTGCGTTTCCAGAGCGGCACGGCTGAAGTCGTCATTAAAATGGGTGTTAATTCGCAGGTCACTGATATGCGTGGCGGGTTTATGTTGCAAAGAAACATCGCGGAAAATCCCGCTCATCCGCCACATATCCTGGTCTTCCAGGTAGCTGCCATCGCTCCAGCGCAGCACCATGACCGCCAGGCGGTTTTCACCGCTAAGCAGATAATGACTGAGATCGAATTCAGACGGCAGGCGACTGTCCTGCCCGTAGCCCACCCAGCGTCCGTTACACCAAAGGTGGAACGCGGAGTTCACGCCGTCAAAAATGATCCGCGTCTGGCCTTCCTGAAGCCAGGTGTAATCAATATTGAATGTGAGCGAGTAACATCCTGTGGGATTGTCAGCCGGGACAAACGGCGGATTAACCGGAATGGGATAGGTCACGTTGGTGTAAATAGGGGCATCATAACCGTCCATCTGCCAGTTGGAGGGGACGTTAATGGTATCTGCCTGAGGCAAGTCGCCGGTTAGCCAGCTTTCCGGAACGGCTTCAGGAGCGGCAAACCAGCTAAATTTCCATTGCCCGTTCAGGCTGCGTTTTTGTGGTGATTCTCGTCTGGTATGAGCATCATCGGCATTTCGCCAGCTATAAAAAGGAGGATGTGCTTCCAGGCGGTTGAGCTGCGTTACGCCAGGGTTTTCCCAGTCGCGACGTTTCAGTACGGCGGCGAGTGATTCGGTGTTCGGGGACATATCTGTATCCTTATGGAAATTGTTATCCGCTCACAATTTTTGTTAAAATAGGGGCGTAGTGTTATTTCTGTAAAGGATGATCTGGGTAATAAGTGAACTCACTCACACAATTTTACGCGATCACTTTTTGGGTGAGAGCTGAGAGATCTGCCGGGCGAGCTGGATGAGTGAACTGGCTAAGGCTTCAGGAGAGGCCACGTGGGTATTGGGCGGACAAACTGTCTTACGTTGAATCAATGATACCGGCAGTAACTGATTATTAGCGGCGGATTCAGCGTCAGAGAGTTGCAGCAGTTTGTCGACACTCGTTTTACCGAGCAGCGAAAAATCCTGTCTGATGGTGGTCAACGGCGGAATATAGCAGGCGCTATCCTCAGTATCATCGTAGCCAATAATTGAAATGTCGCTCGCTACGCGCAGACCGAACTCGCTGATTGCCCGCATCGCGCCAAGGGCCATCTGATCGTTCGCGACCAGCATCGCGGTTGGCAGGGTGCCGCTATTCAGTATCTGTAAGGTTTGCTGAAAACCGGACATCGCGCTCCAGTCTCCCTCTGCTTCTGCAACTGGCTGTAGTTGGTAATGCGCCAGATATTTATGCCAGCCTGCGAGCCTCAGTCGCGCCGAAACCGATGAGTGCGGCCCAGCCAGCAGCGCAATACGCTGATGCCCATGTTCGACCAGATGCTCAACCCCCAAACGCGCCCCTTCATCGTGGGAAAAAATCACGCTGTTAATAGGGAATTCGTCAGAAACGTCAAGAAACAGTACCGGTACGTTGCCACAACTTGCCGCAACGTCAAGAGCATCATTTTCATCGAGCGGATAGTTAACGATCAAACCGGTTACCCGTTGCGTCAGCAGGTTATGTACCGCGGCTTTACAGGCTTCCAGGCCGTTACGTTCCACCATCGCGATGACCACGCTTGCGCCTGAACTGTCGGCGCGCGATTTAATCGCCGCGACAATCTGTGACGGCGCATGTAGTGCAAGGTTGCTGGTGACAACGCCGATAAGCGGCGTCTGTTTTCCGGCCAACTGTTGTGCAACGCGGTTGGGAATGTAATTCAGTTCCGCCATTGCGGCTTCGACTTTATCACGGGTTTTGGCGGAAACGTGGCGAGCCTGATTCACTACGCGAGAGACAGTCTGATAAGAGACTCCCGCATGGTCTGCAACATCGTATAGCGTTACCGGTTTCACACTCATTACCCCTGAATTCATCATGTTCTACGCGTTATGATGCCATATTCAGACGGATTTTTACCCTGTGCCACCCCCAATATCGTCCACTTAAGCGAATGAATGAGGATAAACACCGGGATTTGGATCCCGGAGGGACGCCAAACCCGGTGGTCGACCCGGGTATCTCAATCTTAAATGCACAACATCGGGCGTTACGTTGAAGGGGATTTAAGCCAAATCCTCGCCGTTACTGGCAATCACTTTTTTATACCACCAGAACGACTTCTTGCGTGTGCGCGTCAGCGTACCGTTGCCCGCGTCGTCGCGATCGACGTAGACAAAGCCGTAGCGTTTACTCATCTCGCCGGTTGATGCGGCGACCAGGTCAATACAGCCCCAGGTGGTGTAGCCCATCACCGGAATACCATCCTCAATGGCGTCACCCATGGCGCGAATATGCTCACGCAGATAGCTGATGCGATAGTCGTCATCGATCTGTCCGTTGGCATTCACCACGTCTTTGGCGCCCAGGCCATTTTCCACCAGGAACAGCGGTTTCTGGTAGCGGTCGTACATCATGTTCATGGTGATGCGCAGGCCCAGTGGATCGATACCCCATCCCCATTCGCTGGCCTCAATGTACGGGTTTTTCAGCGACTTAACGATATTGGCTGCGTTGGTATTGTTAGCGTTCATCTCTGCCGATGCGCAGCGCGAGGCGTAGTAGCTAAATGACACGAAATCGACGGTATGCTTCAGCGCCTCATCATCTCCTGGCTCTTTGGCGATGGTTACGCCTTTCTCGCGGAACACCCGCGCGGAATAGGCCGGATAAGCACCGCGCGCCTGTACGTCGATAAAGAACAGGTTTTCACGGTCTTTTTCCAACGCCGCCCATACGTCTTCCGGCTTGCAGGAATAGGGGTAGAAATTGCCGCCGGCCAACATACAGCCTACCTGGTTTTGCGGGTTCACCTCATGGGCGATTTGGGTCGCCAGCGCGCTGGCGACCAGCTCGTGGTGCGCCGCCTGATATTTCACCTGATCCTGATTTTCACCCTCTTCGAATACCAGCCCCGCGCCGGAGAACGGGCTGTGCAGCATGATGTTGATTTCGTTGAAGGTCAGCCAGTATTTCACCAGCCCGTCGAAGGCCTCAAAGCAAGTACGCGCATAGCGGGTGAAAAACTCCACCATTTTGCGGTTACGCCATGAACCATATTCGGTGACCAGATGCATCGGCACGTCGAAGTGACAGAGGGTCACCAGCGGTTCAATGCCGTATTTTTTGCATTCGCGGAACAGGTCACGATAGAAGGCGATGCCTTCTTCGTTTGGCGTCAGCTCATCGCCATTTGGATACAGACGGCTCCAGGCGATAGAGGTGCGAAATACGCTAAACCCCATCTCAGCCATCAGAGCAATATCCTCTTTGTAGCGATGATAGAAATCGATCGCCTGATGGCTTGGGTAGAACTCATCGTCACGTAGCGCAAAGCGCTTTTCCTGGCCGAGTTTGACCGGTAGGCGGTTGCTTCCGTGGGGGATCATATCCACGGTGGTCAGGCCTTTGCCGCCCTCAAGATAGGCCCCTTCGGCCTGGTTGGCGGCTAGCGCGCCGCCCCAGAGAAAGCCTTGCGGAAATGTCGACATGCGTTACCTCGCTTAAAATCAGGAAATGTGTGTGGCCGTGATGCCTGCGGGCTGAGTGGCCTGACGCTTGCGCGCCTCGGCGGCGGCATCCTCAAGCGGAATATCTTCAAAGCCCAGAATCAGCGTCAGCACGAATGACAGTACCACCGCCAGCGCCATCACGCCGAAGACCCAGACGATGGTCATTGGGTTTGATGGGTCGAAGAACTGCACGCTGGTGAACAGGCCAGGTGCGGCCATTGAATGGCTGGCAAGGCCGACGGCACCGGCAATACCGCCGCAGATAAAGCCGCTAATCAGGCTGGCGATCAGCGGGCGTTTAAGGCGAATGGCGACGCCGTAAAGCGCAGGTTCTGAAATACCGGCCAGAATGGCGGATGCAGCTGCGGCCAGCGCGGTCTGACGCAATTCCGGGTTTTTGGTTTTCCACGCCACCGCCAGCGATGAGCCGCCGAGCGACAGATTGGCGCCAATTTCTGACGGCATCACCATCCCTTCTTTGCCGGTTTCGGCGATGGTCTGAATGATGGTAGGGGTAAAGACGCGGTGCATCCCGGTCATCACCAGCAGCGGCCACAGCGCGCCCATAATGGCGACGGACAGCCAGCCGAGATAGCCGTGAATGGTATACACCAGCGCGGAGATCGCGCTACCGATCCAGATACCGATAGGGCCGATCAGCAGGATCGCCAGCGGCGCGGCAATCAGCACAATCAGCATCGGCTTGAGGAAGTTTTTGGTCACCGCCGGGGTAATTTTATCCACCCAACGCTCGATGTATGACAAACACCAGGTCATCACCAGCGCCGGGATCACCGTATAGGTGTATTTCACCGCGGTCACCGGAATATAGGCGAACTCAACGTGCTCGCCCTGCGCGGCTTTGGCCATCAGCTCAATAAAGCTCGGGTGCACCAGCACCCCGGCGATAGCGATAGCCAGCGACATGTTGGTTTTGAATTTTACGGCCGCAGAAGCGGCGACCATCAGCGGCAGGAAGAAGAACGCGCCGTCGCCAATCACCGTCAGGATGGTTAGCGTCGGTGCGCCTTTTGGCAGCACGCCGGTCATTTCGAGGATCATCGCCAGCAGTTTGACCATCGATCCACCGATAATGGCGGGGATCAGCGGCGACATGGTGCCGATCAGCGCATCAAGGATCCCGGCGCCGATGCGTTTTAAGGTGAGTTTCGGTTTCCCAACCGGCGCAGCAGGCTGCATATCGTCCGGCAGCAGGCTTACCACTTCGCGGAAAGCTTGTGAGACGGTATTGCCGATAATCACCTGGCATTGATTGTCGTTACGTACCACGCCCATCACGCCGCTGATGCCTTTGAGGGTCGCGCTATCCACCAGCGTATCGTCTTTCAGCACGAAGCGAAGACGGGTCATGCAGTGGGTGACGGCGGTGATATTGTCCACGCCGCCCAGCGCGCCGACGACGGATTGCGCCAGAGCCGCATAATTTTTAGACATCGGATTTTATCCTGTTTTATCAGTAGGGTACTTTTCGTTCATTGTCGGGAATAGGCGCCAATGAAACGCTGTATAGGAAACCGGTTCCACATAATCATCTTGTGTTTATTTTGTGATCTCAAGATCTAAAATTTGTTTTTAATTTATTCGTGAAACCGATCACACAAACCTGGCGGGGCTCACTTTGCGTTGTTTTCGCCGTTGCTGAAAATAGCCAAACGGTGAAGTACACTGCGGGCAAATGATTTTTTAAGGATAACCATCATGACGACGATGCTGGAGGTGGCGCGGCGGGCGGGCGTCTCGAAAGCCACCGTCTCCCGGGTGCTGTCGGGTAACGGCTACGTGAGCCAGGAGACCAAAGACCGGGTGTTTCTGGCGATTGAAGAGAGCGGCTATCGGCCGAATCTGCTGGCGCGCAATCTGGCCACCAAAAAAACCCAGACGCTAGGGCTGGTGGTGACCAACACGCTGTATCACGGCGTCTACTTCAGCGAGTTGCTGTTTCACGCCGCGAGCATGACGGAAGCGCAAGGGCGGCGGCTGATTCTGGCCGATGGGAAACACAGCGCGCAGGAAGAACGCGAGGCCATTCAGTATCTGCTCGACCTGCGCTGCGACGGCATCATTATTTATCCGCGCTTTTTAAGCGTCGACGAAATTGACGATATTATTCAACAGCAGCAACAGCCGGTGCTGGTGATTAACCGTCGGCTCCGACGCAACAGCAGCCACTGCGTTTATTGCGATCAGAAATCGGCTAGCCAGCAGGCGGTGGAAAAACTCATTGCCCGCGGCCATCGCGATATTGCCTTTATCACCGGTTCGCTGGATTCACCGACCGGCATTGAGCGTCTTTCCGGTTATAAAGACGCCTTAACAAAACACGGCATTGCGATACGTGACGAACTGATTGTCGAAGGAAAATGGACTCCTGCCACCGGCGCTGCCGGCGTAGATATGCTGCGTGAACGGCAGGTCAGCTTTAGCGCGCTGGTTGCCAGCAACGACGATATGGCGGTGGGGGCCATCAAGCAGCTTCATGCCCATGGCGTTAGCGTTCCGCAGCAGGTGTCGGTGATTGGCTTTGATGATATTGCGCTGGCGCCCTATATGATCCCGGCACTATCCAGCGTGCGTATCCCGGTCACCGAGATGATTAAAGAGACCATCAACCGGCTTATTTTTATGCTCGATGGCGGTGACTTCAAGTATCAACAAACCTTCCCCGGCGAGCTTATCGAGCGCGATTCGATAGTCTCAGGCCCGCACGCCTAATCTCGTCAGCTGTCATCGTCATTAATGACGATGACAGCCATTCCAGCCGCCGCTTCTAAAAAATATCCTTAATAATCAGATTAATAAAAGTTGGCTCGATTAATGCATTCTCCCGCACAATTCATTGTCATTGCTGGAGAAGTTGATGAACCGTTTCATCATTGCTGATGCGAGTAAATGTATTGGCTGCCGGACATGCGAAGTCGCATGTGTGGTTTCCCACCAGGAAGATCAGGACTGCGCAGCCCTGACGCCACAATCTTTCCTGCCGCGTATCCACGTTATTAAAGGGATGGATGTGTCCACCGCCACCGCTTGTCGCCAGTGCGAAGACGCCCCGTGCGCCAACGTCTGCCCGAACGGCGCGATTATCCGCGACAAAGGTTTTATTCACGTCATGCAGGAACGCTGCATCGGCTGTAAAACCTGCGTTGTGGCCTGCCCGTACGGCGCGATGGAAGTGGTGGTGCGTCCCGTTGTGCGTAACAGCGGTTCCGGGCTGAAAATCCGTGCGGAAAAAGCAGAAGCCAACAAGTGCGATCTGTGTTTCCACCGCGAAGCCGGCCCGGCCTGTATGGAAGCCTGCCCGACCCACGCGCTGTTCTGCGTTGACCGCGACAAGCTCGAACAGTTGAGCGCTGAGAAGCGCCGCCGTACCGCGCTGGACGTGGCGACGTCGATCTCTTTCTAAAATCCCTTAATTTCTCTTTTAACAGGTCTGTTACTGATGAAAAAAATCACGAGTGTATGCCCTTACTGTGGCGCGGGTTGTAAGCTGAAGCTGGTTGTCGATAACGGTAAAATTATCCGTGCCGAAGCCGCTGATGGTAAAACCAACCAAAACGAACTGTGTCTGAAAGGCTACTACGGCTGGGACTTCCTTAACGATACCAAGCTGCTGACGCCACGATTAACGCAGCCGATGATCCGCTATGAAAAGGGCGGCAAATTCACTCCCGTGAGCTGGGATGAGGCGATTCGCTACACCGCGAAACGTCTTGGCGATATCAAAGCCAAATTCGGGCCGCGCGCGATTATGACCACCGGGTCATCGCGCGGCACCGGCAATGAAACCAACTATGTAATGCAAAAATTTGCCCGCGGCGTGCTGCATACCAACAACGTCGACTGCTGTGCGCGCGTGTGCCACGGCCCGTCGGTGGCGGGGCTGCAGGATGTGCTGGGCAACGGCGCGATGAGTAACAGCATTGGCGATATCGAAAACTCGCGCTGCCTGCTGGTCTTTGGCTACAACTGTGCGGATTCGCACCCGATCGTGGCGCGTCGCGTCATTAAGGCTAAAGACAAAGGGGCCAAAATTATCGTCTGCGACCCGCGGCGCATTGAAACCGCGCGTATCGCCGACCAGCATCTGCAAATGCGCAACGGCAGCAATATGGCGCTGGTGAACGCCTTCGCCCACGTGCTGCTGGAAGAAAATCTCTACGATCAGGAATACGTGGCGCGCTTTACCACCGGGCTTGATGAAATGCGCGAAGTGGTCAAAGACTACGCGCCGGAAGCGGTAGAACATCTGACCGGTATCCCGGCACAGCAGGTTCGTCAGGCGATGCGTACCTACGCCGCCGCACCGTCCGCCACCATCATGTGGGGGATGGGCGTCACCCAGTTTGGCCAGGCGGTTGACGTGGTGAAAGGGCTGGCAAGCCTGGCGCTGCTGACCGGTAATCTCGGTCGTGAAAACGTCGGCGTTGGCCCGGTGCGTGGGCAAAACAACGTCCAGGGGGCGTGCGATATGGGCGTGCTGCCGAACCAGTTCCCGGGCTATCAGGATGTGGTGGATCCTGCCGTGCGCGAGAAGTTTGCCAAAGCATGGGGGATTGATGCCAGCCTGATGGACGACAAAGTCGGCGTGCGGATCACCGAAGTGCCGCATCTGGCGCTGGAAGGGAAGGTGAAAGCCTACTACATCATGGGGGAAGACCCGCTGCAAACCGAGGCCGACTTAGGGCTGGTGCGCAAAGGGTTTGAAGCGCTCGATTTTGTGGTGGTGCAGGACATCTTTATGACCAAAACCGCCGAGCAGGCGGACGTACTGCTGCCAGCTACCTCATGGGGCGAACATGGCGGCGTCTTTACCTGCGCCGACCGCGGCTTCCAGCGCTTTGAAAAGGCCATCGAACCAACCTACAACGTGAAGCGCGACTGGGAGATCATCAGCCTGTTGGCCAGCGAGATGGGCTACCCGATGCATTACGACGACAACCAGCAAATCTGGGACGAAATGCGCGAGCTGTGCCCGCTGTTCTACGGCGTCACCTATGAAAAAATGGGTGAGATGGGCCACGTGCAGTGGCCGTGTCCGACGCTCAACCATCCGGGTACGCAGTATCTGTATGAAGATAACCAGTTTGCGACGCCAGATGGTAAGGGACACCTGTTTGCCGCACCGTGGCGCGCCCCGGCTGAAATCCCGGATGCGGATTTCCCGCTGGTGCTCTGCACCGTGCGCGAAGTGGGCCACTACTCCTGTCGTTCAATGACCGGCAACTGTGCGGCGCTGCAATCGCTGGCTGATGAACCGGGCTTTGTGCAGATCAACCCAACGGATGCCGAACTGTTGAACATCCGCGACCAGCAGCTGGTGTGGGTCTCTTCACGCCGCGGTAAAGTCATTAGCCGCGCTAACGTCAGCGAACGTATCAACCATGGCAGCGTGTACATGACCTACCAATGGTGGATTGGCGCCTGCAACGAACTGACCCAGGATAACCTCGATCCGATCTCGAAAACGCCGGAAACCAAGTACTGCGCGGTGAAAGTGGAAGCGATTGACGATCAGAACTGGGCCGAAAACTATGCGCAAGAAAGCTATCAGTCGATGAAAACGCGGCTGAAAGTGGCGGTGCTCGGGTAAACAAATGCGTGCAAACGGTGTGCAGATTCGTATCTGCGGCAAAGTTCAGGGGGTGGGCTTCCGCCCCTTTGTCTGGCAACAGGCGAAACGGCGCGAGCGTCTTGGTGATGTCTGTAATGACAGCGCCGGCGTGCTGCTGCGCCTGTACGGCGATGAGGTGGACTTCATCGCCGCGTTGTATCAGCACTGCCCGCCGCTTGCGCGCATTGATAGCACCCACGTCGAGCCCTATGATTGGCCGACGATCCCTACCGATTTTGTGATTCGCGAGAGCGGCGCCGGGGCGATGAGTACGCAAATCGTCCCCGACGCGGCAACGTGCCCCGCCTGTCTCGCGGAGATGAACGACCCTGGAGAGCGGCGCTACCGCTATCCGTTTATCAACTGCACCCACTGCGGGCCGCGCTTCACCATCATCAACGCCATGCCGTACGACCGGCCGCTGACGGTGATGGCGGCATTCCCGCTGTGTAAAAGCTGCGAAGCAGAATACCGCAATCCTGATGACCGACGTTTTCACGCCCAGCCGGTGGCCTGCGCTGAATGCGGCCCATGGCTCATGTGGCAAAGAGCTGAGCAAAAACTGCAAAAAGAGGCGGCGCTGCAGGCCGCTGCCGCCATGCTGGATGCCGGCGGGATCGTCGCCGTGAAAGGCATTGGCGGTTTCCATCTGGCCTGCGACGCGGGGAATCCGCAGGCGGTGGCCACACTTCGCGCCCGTAAACATCGCCCGGCCAAACCGCTGGCGGTGATGGTGCCCACTGCCGACGCGCTGCCGCTGGAGGCCGCGTCGCTCTTAACCACCCCCGCCGCACCGATTGTGCTGGTGGCGAAAAATAACGTCTCCGGGCTTTGTGCAGAAATAGCGCCGGATCTGGCGGAAGTGGGGGTGATGCTTCCCGCGAATCCACTCCAGCATTTACTGATGCAGGCGCTGGGGCGCCCGCTGGTGATGACTTCCGGCAACCTGAGCGGTAAACCGCCGGCCTTAACCAATCAACAGGCACTGCACGATCTCGCCGATATTGCCGACGGTTTTCTGCTGCACAATCGCGATATCGTCCAGCGCATGGATGACTCGGTGGTGCGGCAGAGCGGCGAAATGCTGCGCCGTTCCCGAGGCTATGTGCCGGATGCGCTGCCGCTACCGCCTGGTTTTCGTGACGTACCGCCGACGCTGTGTCTCGGCGCGGATATGAAAAATACCTTTAGCCTTGCGCGCGGCGACCAGTCGGTGGTCAGCCAGCATTTTGGCGATCTGACTGATGATGGCGTAGAAAGCCAATGGCAGCAGGCGCTGCGCCTGATGCAGGCAATCTATGACTTTACCCCACAGGCCGTGGTGGCCGATTTTCATGACGGCTATCGCTCGTCGCAATGGGCGCTGGCCAGCGGTCTGCCGGTTCAGCGCGTTCTGCATCACCACGCGCATATCGCCGCCTGCCTTGCCGAGCACGACTGGCCGCTGGACGGTGGCGAAGTGATTGCGATGGCGCTCGATGGTATTGGCATGGGGGAGTCCGGCGCATTGTGGGGCGGCGAGTGCG
>PPYF01268187.1_pt1 | contig 26240 bp, 12 predicted proteins | sample 1559871 | NCBI WGS metagenome assembly PPYF01 (sample SAMN08240021, study PRJNA423297) | Human gut metagenome, whole genome shotgun sequencing project. | reverse complement strand
AGGGCGTTCAGCGGACGGTTGGCGGCGGTATCCATAGGCATCAGCGGGGAGCGCTCCGGCGTTGCGGTGAAAGGGTGAACGGGGCGCGTGAGGAGCGTCCGAAAGAGGCCGCGGGACGCCGGGCGAAGCCTTGGGCGTCCGGGATGTCCGGCCCGGCGGTCAACGGTCGATCCATTTCCGCTCGAAGTCCTCGCGGGGCAGCGGGCGGTCGTACAGGTAGCCCTGCGCGAGGGTGCAGCCGATGTCCTTGAGGAAGTCGGCCTGTTCCGCCGTTTCCACGCCTTCGCAGAGCACGGTGATGCCGAGGCGGGCCGCCATCTGGAGCAGACCCTCGATGAGTTCCCGGTTGCAGGGCGAGGTCTGCGCCTGATCGAGGAACATTTTGTCCAGCTTGAGCATGTCCATGTCCAGCTTGCACAGGAGGCCGAGGGAGGAGTAGCCCGTCCCGAAGTCGTCGATGGAGATGTTGAAGCCCAGCTCCTTGAGCCGGGTCACCTGCTGGATGGTCATGTTGGTGTTGCCCATGGCGATGGTTTCGGTCAGCTCGATGTCGACGAGGTCTGTGGGGACCCCGTGTTTCCGGGCCACGTCGAGGAGCCTTTCCGGAAACGTGAGATCGAGGAAGTGGATGCGCGAAAAGTTGCAGGAAATGGGGATCACGCGCTTGCCGCCGTCGAGGAGGGCGCGGAGGAACCGGCAGGTTTCCTCGTAGATGTGGAAGTCGATTCTGGTGATGAACCCGTTGCGTTCGAACAGCGGGATGAAGACGCCGGGGGAGATGAGCCCGCGTTTCGGATGCCGCCAGCGCACGAGGGCTTCGGCCCCCACGAGCTCGCCGGTGGTCATGTCCACTTTCGGCTGGAAGTAGGGGATGAAGTCGCCGTTCGCCAGCGAGACGCCCATGCTCTCCTCAAGGTTCTTTTCCTCGCGGACGCGCCGCATGATGTCGTCGCTGAAATAGAGGTAGGTGTTGTGGCGCGCCCGCTGTTGGGAGTCCTTGGCGTAGTGGGCGTGGTCCAGCGCCTCGACGATGGTGTCGTCCGTGTTGATGATGCAGATGCCGCAACTGAAGACGGTATGGCAGGCCGCGGTTCCGTCGTTGAAGGAGGAGAGGAGGCGGTCGAGCGTCTTCACCCGGTTCTCGAACGAGTCCCTGTCTTCGTACAGGAGCAGCAGGATAAAGTGGTCCGCGGCGATCTTGGCGACGATCTCGTCGTGCCCGATGAAGTCCAGCAGGGCTTTCGCAAGCCGCTTCAGGATGGCGTCGCCGCCCGCGTAGCCGCAGACGTCGTTGATGTATTTGAAGTCGTCGATGTCGATGTACAGCAGGGCGTAGCGGTGCGGCCCCGCATGCAGTTTGCGGTCCCCTTCCTCGATGAGCTTGGTCAGGTTCCAGAGGCCGGTCAGCCTGTCGTGGTGCAGGATGTCCCGGATGCGCTGGTTCGTGCGGTTCTTGAGCACGAGGACGAACGTGAAGACGAGCGTGATCAGGATCAGCAGGAACGCGAAGATGCCCATAGCCCGCAGCGGGTAGGCCTGAACGAGGCGCGAGAGGGAGGGCTCCGGCAGCTTCGCCGTGTTGGCGACCACGATGCTGGTCAGCTCGGAGGGGTTCATTTTCTGGATGACCTTGTCGAGGGCGGAAATCAGCGTGGGGTCCAGCGCCTTGGAGACGCCGATGGAGAACTCCGTGGCGTAGTCCACGAGGTTCACCGAGGTCAGCGAGGCGTATTCCGGGCGGGAAAGGAACGCGTTCGCGCTGTAGATGTTGGAATAGGCGAGGTCGATGTCGCCTCTGAGCAGCGCGTCGTAGGTGTCGCGGGGCGAGGTCGCCCAGAATATCCGTATGCCGGGGTGCTGTTTGCGCTGGAGGTAGGCGAGCCGTTCCTCGAAGTTCCGGGGCAGGCCGACGCTGGACGGCGCCTGTTCGCTGTTCCAGTCGGCGCGGGCGAGCATGGTGATCGGAATCCGGATGTAGGGGCGCGTCATGTTCTCATACCGGGAGGCGATCCGCTCGTCGTACTCCATGAAGCAGACGGCGTCGGCCTCGTGGCGCATCACCTTGTCCAGCGCGTCCCGGTGGTTTTCGGCCCTGATGAAGACGCACCGGATGCCGGTGTAGCGGGAGATGGCCTTGAAGACGTCGGCGGCGATGCCCGACGGGGCGTCGGCGGCGAACGAGGCCAGCGGTTCCCAGTCGTCGATGTAGGCGACCCTGAGCTTGGTCATTCGGGCGATGAGCGCCCGCTCCTTACTGGAGAAGACGATGTTGAACTCGGGGGATTCCTGATAGAAACGGTCGTACAGCCGCATGTCGAAATACGGATCGGCCGATTTGATCGTTTCCTGCGCGTCGTTGAGCTCGCGCAGCAGTTGGGCGTCGTCCTTCCGGGTCACGAAGTAGAACGGCGAAGGCCCGAACCGTGCGATGATGCGCCGGTTCACCGGCTTGCGGAGGCTGCTGGTCAGGATGGCGTCGATGGCCCCGCCGTCCAGCGCGTCGCTCAGTTCGTCCTGCGTCTCGTAGAGGGTCGGCCTGATGCTGAAACCGTGTTCGTCGGCATAGGCCTTCAGATCGTCGTTGTGGGTGCTGTCCTTCAGCATGCCCACCCGGATGCCGTCGAGCGCCCTGAAGTCCTCATAGGGCAGATCGGTGTTGCTGGCCTTGGTGTACAGGATGGCGTAGCTGATGCCCGATTCGAGCTTGGGGAAGGCGAAACGCCGTTCCCGGTCCGGGGTGCGCTCCACGGAGCCGAGCAGATCGATTTCGCCCCGTTCGAGCATGGCGAGGCATTCGGCCCATGACGCGTCGACGTATTCGTAACGCCAACCCGTGATCCGCGCGATCCGTTGCAGATACTGATAGCCGTAGCCCGCGTGCCGCCCGTCCTCCAGCGTTTCCTGAAATCCGCGAAACGGAAAGAACCCCACCCGGATCGTCCGCTGCGCCGCGTCCGCAAACGCCGCAAAACCGCACAGGATGCAGAGCAGCAGGCAGAAAAAGAGAGGCAAGGTTCTGGAACGCATCGTCATTCATCGGGATTGGGGTCGCTTGCGGGGAAAACGCGGGAAAAGCCAATTGGGAATGGAAGGCACGGAACTCCTTGTTCTCTCCAGACATATACCTGATTGGAAGAGATTGTCTACTCGGCTCTTGAGGAAAAGGAATATACCGACATTTCGGTACGATCCCGCGCCGAGCTCCCGGAGTCCGAGGAATGCGGGGGCGGGCTTCGCCGTTCGTCCGCGCGATCCCCCGCCGGAAAAGCGTTTTTTTCGAAAATATTGGGGAACGAATACGCGCCTTCACGCCGGTTCCTTTTCGCCGGATGAGGCGTCTCCTGTGGGGCATGCGGTACCGGACTCGGGTATCCGTACCGAAGTATCGCATGCAACGGTTTGTCCGCCGGGTATGCCGAAACGGGCGCGGCGAGGGCACGAAAGCGTATCGCGGGCGAAATGCGGCGCGTTGCGGCGGCTCTTTCTTTGCCCGGCGACATGAGGCCTCCCCCTTTGGGGGGCGTGGCGTATGGAGTGGCGAACTTGTTGGAAAAGCAGGCTCCGGCGGCCTTTATCCCCGTTCCGGGAAGAGGAAAGACGCCGTGACGAGGCTCCGCGCGTCCTTGCGGATGTGCAGGGATAGGATTATGCTCAAGATCATGTGGTGGCCTCTGACTCGTGTGCGGAACTGGTTCGCCGTCTTCCGTCGACGCCCCGTACGGAACATCGCGCTGGGACTGGCGCTGTTCCTGTCGCTGGACATCGGGCGGTACCTGTTCTGGCCCCCGGTGGGCTGGCTGGAGACGGAAAACCCGGAGACGACGTCCTTCATCGAGTACCGCAAGGAACAATGGGAAGCCGGAAGGAAGGATGGGAAGAGCCTGCGGGTCCGACGGAAATGGGTCCCGCTCCGGCGCATTGCGCCGTCGCTGCAAAAGGCCGTGGTGGCGTCCGAGGACGACCTGTTCTGGAAGCACGACGGATTCAATTTTTCGGCGATGTACGACGCGCTTGAGCGGAACTGGGAAAAGGGCCGGATGGCCGCCGGCGGCAGCACCATCACCCAGCAGCTTGCCAAAAACATGTGGTTTACGCCCGAGCGCTCCGTCTTCCGCAAGATCAAGGAAGCGATCATGACGTGGCGGCTTGAGCGCACGCTGGACAAGAAGCGCATTCTGGAGCTGTATCTGAACGTCGCGGAGTGGGGCAACGGACTGTACGGCGCGGAAGCGGCGGCGCGGCATTATTTCGGGAAATCGGCCGCCGCGCTGACCCGAACCGAAGCGGCGCGGCTGGCGGTCATGCTGCCCTCGCCGTTGCGGCGCACCCCCTCCTCGCCCCTCGTCAGGCGGCTGGCGTCCAGACTGATGAAGCGCATGCCCTGACGATAGGGGCGGGCACCGCGTCGAGGGAGCGGGTTCTGACGGCATTTCGTCGCGATCCTCAGGCAATTCAATAGGGAGAAAGCGTGTACAGCTGCAAACTCGACATCAGGATTTTCAGCGAACAACCGTTGCTGCCGGAGGTGATCGAAAAGATTGCTCCGCTGGAACGTTTTACGCACGCGTTCAAATGGTTCCGGCGGTTCCTGCCTGAGGCCGTGGGCGATGCCGACATCGTCATCATGGACCTGCCCGGCGAGCCTCAAACGCTCCGGAGGCTGTGCAAACAGGGTGCCGTGCTTGTCCTGTGTCTGGGGCAGGAGGCGTACGCCTCCCTGCGCGCGCCTTCGCTCCGCGCCCTCGACGACGTCTGGGTGAAGCCGCTCGGCGCGGAATCCGTCGGCGTCCGGTTCGAGAAGCTCCTTGAAACGCTCAGGCAGCGGAAGGAGTGCCGTCTGGCGCAGACCTATCTGGACACGCTCATCGACAGCATCCCCGATCTCGTCTGGTTCAAGGATATCCGGGGCGCGCACCTCAAGGTCAACGACAGTTTTTGCCACATGGTGGGCAAGACCAAGGAGGACATCGCCGGGCGCGGGCACTACTACATCTGGGACATGAAGAAAGAGGAGTACGAGCAGGGGGAATACGTCTGTCTCGAATCCGAGGACATCGTGCTCGCCGAGCGCAAGACGTGCCTGTTTGACGAAAAGGTCAAAAGCAAGCAGGGGTTCCGGCAGTTCAAGACCTACAAGTCGCCGCTGTTCGACGAGGACGGGAGCCTCATGGGCACGGTGGGCATCGCGCACGACGTCACCGATCTGGCGAACATGGGCGCGGAACTGGAACTCATCCTGCGGAACATGCCCTTCAGCGTGCTGATCAGCGACAACGACGGGCGCATCGTCAACGCGAACGCCAAGTTTCAGGAGTATTTCTCCACGCGGGAAAGCGACATCGTCGGCAAATCCTACGCGGACTGGAAACGTTCCATCCTGAACGGAGGGGACGACCCCGCGCCGGGGCATTTCGAGACCCGTATCAGGCGCAACGGCGAGGAACGGGTGCTGGAAATCCACGAGGAGCCGATTTTCGATATTTTCCGCAACCATGTCGGTCAGTTCTGCTTTTGCCGGGACGTGACCATCGAGCGCACCTTCGAACACCAGATATGGCTCAGCGCCAACACGGATTCCCTGACCGGCCTGTACAACCGCCGCTTTTTCTACGGATGCGTCAACGAGAAGCGGGGTCAGGGACAGCTCAGCCTGCTGTATGTGGATTTGGACAATTTCAAGATGGTGAACGACGTGTACGGGCACCATGTCGGCGACGAGGCGCTCGCGCTGGTGTCCGGGCTGATGCGCGAGGCGTTCCCCGACGACATCATCGTCCGGCTCGGCGGCGACGAATTCCTCGTCTGCATGCTCGGCGAGCGTTCGCGGGAGTATCTCGAAACGCGGGCGGACGAACTCCTGCACATGCTGCTGGAGACGTTTCAGACGTCCGACCGGCTGCGGGTCATGTCGGCGAGCATCGGCATCGCCTTCGCCACGGACCCCGAAGTGAAGGTGGACGATCTGATCCGGCAGAGCGACCTCGCCATGTACGCCGCGAAGCAGTCGGGAAAGTCCCGCTATTGCGTGTACTCGCCCGAACTGGCGCGGTCCGTGTAAACGAGTCGGGGAAGGGCGGGCCGTCCGAAAAACAGAAGCAGCGCGGCAAGAAGCCAAGCGAATGCGTTACGCGATTCATAGGATTTCCTTTGGAGGATGCTCGTCATAAAGAGCGCTGAAGGGATGTTCCCCAGAGGAGAGGCAAGAAACGCCTCATTTTTTTGGAACGCGGCGGGGCTGAAACCATAAGATTTGTTTGTGGGGAGAGAGAAAACGGCTTTCCCCGCTTTTTTTGCGCCTGAACAGCTCAAGAAAAGCGGGGAAAGCCGTTTCCGTCCATCATTCGGGATTGTGCGAAAAGCGATTCCCTTCATGCGGCGAGCCAACCGGCGTTCAGGCAAAGACGGTACCCGAAGCCTGCCAGCTTCCGTTTTCCGCGAAAAAGCCCCCTTGGGCGGCGATGATCTGGCCGTACATCATGGTGTACCCGATGGCGATGAGGCCATACAGGGAACCCCGCGTCAGGGCATTGAAGAAGTGCTGGAAAACATGTCCAGACCCATGCTGCCCGCCTTGCTCTTTGACGATTACGGAAAGGGAACGGCAAAAGGCGGGAAGGAAGTCGGCTTCCTTCCCGCCGACGTCAGGCAGGTTTTATTCAGGAACGATTTCACCGATGTAGACGCGCTTGCCGTTTTCGTACTTGAGGATGCCGACGGGAATTTCGGCGTCGTGGGTGGCGTTGATGGTCAGCACGCCCACGGGGGTGTCGAGATTCTTGGTATCGGCGAGAGCCTTGGTCACGGCTTCGCGGTCGGCCTTTCCGGCGCGGTTGAGGGCGTCGATGAGCACGTTGTAACAGGTATAGCCGAGAGTGGCGTTCACGTTGGGGTCCTTGTCGGGGAAATTCTGCTTCCACACGTCCGTGAACTTCTTGGCCTGATCGTTCATGTCCTTCATGGTCATGTCATAGGGGAACGCGGTCTGCATGAAGCCTTCGGCGGCCTTCCCGGCGATCTTCACGGTGTCGGGGTTGTCCATCGCGTCGCCGCCCATGAGGGCGAACTTCGCGCCGAGTTCGCGGGCCTGCTTCATGATGATGGCGCCTTCCGCGAAATAGGCGGGCATGAACACGAGATCGGGTTTCTTGCTGATGAGTTCGGTGAGCTGGGCGGTGAAGTCCTGATCGCCGGAGCTGTACTTCAGGTCGCCGACGATTTCACCGCCGAGCTTCTTGTAGGACTTCTTGAAGAAGTTGGAGAGGCCCACGGCGTAGTCGCTGACCACGTCGGTGAGCACGGCGGCCTTCTTGTAGCCGAGGGTCTTGTAGACGTAGGTGGCGGCGGCGGCGCCCTGATAGGGGTCGATGAAGCAGGCGCGGAAGTAGTACTTCTTGCCCTGCGTCACGAGCGGGTTGGTGCTGGAGGTGGCGAGGACGGGCACCTTGGCGCGTTCGGCGACTTCGCCGCCCGCGAGGCTGAGGGAGGAGGCGTAGGTTCCGATGATGGCGGTCACGTTGTCGTGTTCGGCCAGACGCTTCACGGCGTTGGCGGATTCGACCTTGTCGGACTTGTTGTCCACGACGACCAGCTCGACGGGACGTCCGAGGACGGTGGGCGTGATCTTGTGGGCGAGCTGAATCCCCTCAAGCTCAAGCTGTCCGGCAAAGGCATTCTGTCCGGTCAGGGGCATGTAGACGCCGATCTTGATCGGGTCGGCGGCCTTGGCGGACGTGGCGAGGCCCATGCTCATGGCGACGAGGGCGAATGCGCTCAACAGGGTGCCGAATTTCATGCTTCCATCCTCCAACTGTAAAAAGGTTGCTGAAGCCACCTCCAAAAAGCCGATGCAGGCCGTTGCGCAGGGTGATGCGGACGGATTGCATCACCGGAAAACCTTCCTGCAATGCTTTTACTGTGAAAGAGAAAATCATCACAAGTAATGGATATGCTGGTGAGAGATTTCAGCATGCAATATGCGTTGTTTCTCTTGCAGCGTATCTTCTATTCCGGTTGATTCGTTCTTATAAAAACACCGTTTTTTGTCAAGAAAAAAGAAATCATCATATTGAAAACCTTTTTTTATGAACTGCAATATGCTCATTGTTCATATAAACAATGATGGTTGACTTTCCCTGTTTGAAAGAAAAGGAAAGAAGAGTCTTTCAATGTGCAAAAAAAGGATGCGATGGAACAAACGAAAGACCTGAATTGATCACTCAATCCTTTATGAAGGAAAAAACGGACTGTTCAATCAATCTTCCGCGTTTTTTCGGAAAACGGTATGGAAAGGGGGCCCGTGCCGGGCTGATAGAGAGGATTTTGCAGTGTGCGAAAGAAAAAAATAAGGGAAAAAGTTTTCCGGCCTTCCGAAGGGAAGAGGAAAAAAGGGGAGTGAGGTCCGCTCGGTGTCCGAAACGGCTTCCGGTCGGCAATCGCGGAGGGGGGCGTTGGTATGGCTTCGGCGTCGGAACGCGGACGGCCCGCGTCCCGGAAAGAGGCGCGGGCCGTCGAGGACGGAGGGGCGTCAGTTCCGGTCGGCGGTGAGCAGGAACACCGCCGAGAGCACGAGCGCGCTCCCGGCCCAGCCGGAGAAGGAGAAGTTTTCGTGCCAGAACAGCCAGACCCAGAAGGTGGCGAGCACGGGTTCGATGTTGCCGATGATCGCGGCCTTCACCTGACTGATGAGCCGGAGGCTCCGCCCGTAGGCGAGGTACGCGCCGTAGTTCGTGATCACGCCGAGGGCCAGCAGGTTGAGCCACGCCGTCCACGAGCGTTCGGGCGCAAACTCCACGAAGGGGAACAGGGCCAGCGCGCCGCCGAGGAGCATGTAGGCGTAGAGGGTCGCCGTGGAGTAGCGGGGCTGCCACCAGACGTAGAAGGGGAAGTGCGAGGCGTAGCACAGGCCGGAGACGAGGCCGCAGACGATCCCGAATACGGACGGTTCGGCCTTGATGCTGCCGCCGGAGAAGCAGACCAGCGCGGTGCCGCCGAGGGCCAGCGCGAGGGCGACGGTCTTGCGGCCCGAAAACGTTTCGTGGAACAGGATGCGGGAAAACACCGCCACCCACGCCGGGGCCGTATACAGGAGCACCATCGCCATCGCCGCGCCGCTCAACTGGATGGAAATCTGGAGCGAGGCGAAGAATACGCTGATGCTCAGCACGCCGAACAGGCAGAAGAAGACGGCGTGCTTCGCGGGGATGCGCGCCCCGCCGCAGACCGCCGTCTGGGCGAAGAAGCAGACGCCTCCGAACAGGGCTCGCCAGAAGGCCACCTCCAGCGGATTCAGCCCTTCCTCCATGCAGATTTTGGAGAAGGGGCCGATGAGCGACCACAGCAGCGCGGCGGCGAGAACGTACAGATACCCGGCCGTTCGTTTCGAATCCCGTTCCATGACAGGCTCCGGTGGCGAGGGGCGTCCCCGGAGGGCGCTACTCGACGATGAAGGTTTCCGCGTCGGTGATGCCGACGTAGGCTTCGAAGCGCCTGACGGTCAGGGCCAGCGCCTCGTCGAGCCGTTCCTTCGCGGAGAAGGAAAAGATGACCGTAAGGCAGCGTCTGGCCTCGGGCGTGATCATGGCTCGGGTGGAGTCGCTCGTGGGGCTGCCGAATGCGCCCTCGGCGTCGGCCAGCAGGGGCATGTGTTCCAGATCGATGTCGCTCTTGCCGATGCCGGGGTAGACCTCTCCGGTCCCGCCCAGCCGGAAGACGATGTCCGGGCCGATGCGCGCCGTGTCGTAGGAGCCGAGCGAGAAGCCGGTTTCCAGCGACATGAGGTTGTTCGCGTCCACCACGGTGTTGATCCGGTACAGGTCCTTGCCCTGCCGCACGCGGCGGTACAGGGCTTCGGACGAGACGCGGAACCGCCCCGGGTCCTTGCCGAAGGCCTTATAGGCTTTCCGCGATTCGTCGAGGTTGGGTATCTGGGCGAGCGGCGTGGTTTCCAGCATGGTCTTGAGGTAGGGGGAAACCTCCGTTTCCAGACACGCCCAGAGCGCGTCGTCACGCAGGCGCACGTCGACGGTGTAGAGAAGGCAGCCCAGCCGCGCCGCGGGCCAGGCGTTTTTGATGGAACCGTCTATGGAGATGTGCAGGGCCGTCATCGTCCGCTCCTTGGGGATGAAGTTTCGTTCCGAATTCGTCCTATCACGGAAGGATGAGCGCGTCTTGGCCGAGGCTCCCGTTTTTTTGTTCCAGCCTCCTGCGCTTCCGGTAGGCCGCGGGAGTCAGCCCGGTCAGGCGCTGCATGGCCCGGGTCAGGGCGCTCTGGTCGGCGTAGCCCGCCCGCTGCGCCAGCTCCGCGATGGGAGCGTCGGAGGCGGCCAGCCACGTCTGCACGCGCCGGATGCGCCTTTCCGCGAGCCATGCCTGCGGGCTCGTCCCCCATTCCGAGCGGAACAGCGCGTGCAGGCGGCTCGGGCTCAGGCCGATGCGCCGGGCCATTTCCTCGACCGTCCACGGGGCGGAAAGGTCGGCCTCGATGCGTTCGGCGAGCTCGTCCAGCCGCGAGGTCCGGCGCTCGTGCCCGAAGATCGAATCGATCAGCAGCGGCATCCAGCACTGCGGCATGCCCGGCAGGGCGAAGCGGTCCCGGGACAGGTTCGCGAACCCGATCAGGTGGCGCATGGCTTCCGAGACGGGCAGGAACACCTGTTCCGCCAGCCGTTCCGCCACGGGGACCCCGCACTCCGCCGGGTCGCAGTTGACGATCAGGAAGCGGTTCGAGCCGGTCGCCAGTTGCGAATGCCGGACGCCGGGGGCGACGAAGGCCGCGCGGGACGGGTCCAGCATGCCTTCCGCGCCGCCGATGTCGATGCGGAGTTCGCCCGCGATGGGCAGGACGAACTGGGCGTGCGGGTGCCGTTCGTTGTTCCGTTCGCCGTCATAGCTCAGAAAATCGATGTGGATGGACATGGCCCGCCTCGGCGCTGCGGTGGATGCGGAAAGCTCCCGGCGCGGCGTCGTTTCGGCTTCGCGCACGGGACCGATGTTGTATAAGCCCAAGCGGGCGCGCTTACAAGGAGGCGCGGAAAAGCCCCGTCTTTCCGGGCGGCGCGGGAAGCCTCCGGCGCAACGCTTGGGGAGACGTTTTTTTCCGCGCAAAGGGAATGCCGCGGTCCGGGTCCGCCCGGCCTCATCATGTATCTAACGCATTGACATAGCGGATGTATCCGGCTAAAAGCCGAATCGGTTTCCCGAAACGCCATCTCAAAAAGGAGTCAAGCATGTCGTCCGACAGCGCCGGTTGCCCCGCAGCCGATGTGTTCATACTTCACGCCGCCGACGCGCTTCCTCCGGCCTGCTGACGGGTCCGGGGATTCCCCGGCGGCTCAGGAGGCTTTCCCATGTCCTTGCTTCATTCCGCGTGCGGGGGGTTCCGCATGCGTCCGTATCCGTCCGCGCCGGGAACGTCCGTTTCCCGTGTGCCGAGGCCGTGCCCCGCCGCCTCCCGTCGTGTGCGGCGGTCTTCTCCCTTCCCGCATCACGCCCTGCTCGGGCGGCGTTTCCCTTCCCGCAAAGGGGGCCGCGAACGAGGCCGGTGACGGCCCGATCCGGTCTTTCCCGTGCCGCGCTCCTTTGCGGCGCCTGTCCTCGTATTCTGTTTTTCCCGCGCGGCGTTTCGTCCTCTGAAACGGAGCGTCACGCCGGCAAATGCCCTTTTCCGTGCGCGGCGTCCCGCCGTGCGCCGGAGCCGCCGCGGGCGGCAAGGAGGTCCCGTATGGACGATCATCCCCGAAGTCGTTTTGTCCGTGCCGCGTCCGCGTGTTTGCGGGCGTCGTCGTGCGTTTCCGTCCGGGAAACGCTTCCCGCAACGTTCCGTCGGCGGGGCAGGCTCCGTCTGCTTGCGCTCAGGAGGTTGAAGCTATGATGTTCCTTACGCTTGCCCATGATTTCATTCAGGAGAAAAGGCAGCTTGTCCGTTCCCGTGCCGACGGGAACGGCGGCGCGCCCACCCCGCGCGAACGGCTTCGGGACGCGGCCCGGAAGACGCCGCAGGAGCTGTTCGAAGCCTATATGAGTTCTCCCCGTGGGCTCAGCGCGTTCCGCGTCGAATCCATGCGGTCCCTGTTCGGGGCGAATGTCCTGACCCACAGGAAGCGGGACTCCCTGCCGAAGCGTCTCGCCGGAGCCTTCATCAATCCGTTTACCGCCGTTCTTGCCGCCCTCGCGCTCATTTCCTTCGTCACCGACTACCTGATCGCCGCGCCGCAGGACAGGGACCTGACCGCCGTGATCATCGTGGGCGTGATGGTGTTCGTCAGCGGCACGCTGCGCTTCGTGCAGGAATCCCGTTCGGGCAGCGCGGCGGAACGCCTTCAGGCTATGGTCACCACCACCATCGCCGTGGTGCGCGAGGGGGAATGCCGGGAGCGGCCCATCGGGGACCTTGTGGCGGGCGACGTGATCCGGCTCGCCGCGGGCGACATGATTCCCGCCGACGTGCGCGTCGTCGAAACCAAGGACCTGTTCGTCAGCCAGTCCTCGCTGACCGGCGAAAGCGAGCCCGTCGAGAAGTGGGCCGCGGCTCTGCCCGAAGCGGCGGACGATCCGCTGGCGTGCGCCAATCTCGCCTTCATGGGGAGCACGGTGGTCAGCGGTTCGGCCCTCGCGCTCGTGGTGGCGGTGGGCGGCGAAACCCTGTTCGGGGCCGTGGCGCGGCAGCTCGCGGAACGCCGCGTGCGCACGCATTTCGAGAAGGGCGTCAACGCCGTGTCGTGGGTGCTTATCCGGTTCATGCTGTGCATGGTCCCGGTGGTGCTGTTCCTCAACGGCTTCACCAAGGGGGACTGGTTCGAGGCGGCGCTGTTCGCGCTGTCCGTGGCCGTGGGGCTTACCCCGGAAATGCTGCCCATGATCGTGTCCGCCAATCTCGCCAAGGGCGCGTCGGTCATGGCCGGGAAAAAGGTCATCGTCAAGCGCCTCGACGCCATCCAGAATCTCGGGGCCATGGACGTGCTGTGTACCGACAAGACCGGGACGCTCACGCAGGATCGCATCGTGCTGGAATACCCGCTCGACGTGCACGGCAACGAGGACGAACGCGTCCTGCGGCACGCCTTTCTGAACAGCTACCACCAGACCGGCCTCCGCAACCTGATGGACGTCGCCATCGTGGAGCACGCCGACGAGAAGAACATGCTTCCGCTGCGCGAAGAATACCGCAAAGTGGACGAAATCCCGTTCGACTTCACGCGGCGGCGCATGAGCGTGGTGGTCGAGGATCGTACGGGCAAGACGCAGATCATCACCAAGGGCGCGGTGGAGGAGGTGCTTTCCATCTGCGCCTATGTGGAATACGAGGGCCGGGTGGAACCGCTCACGGAAGCGCTCGTCGCGGAAGTGCTCGCCACCGTGCGGAGCTACAACCGGGCAGGGCTGCGCGTCATCGCCGTGGCTCAGAAGACGAACCCGATGGTCGCGGGGGCCTTTTCCGTGGCGGACGAAGCGGGCATGGTGCTGATCGGCTACCTCGCCTTCCTCGATCCGCCGAAGGCGTCCGCCGCCGGAGCCGTGGCGGCGTTGCGCGAGCACGGCGTCGCGGTCAAGGTGCTGACCGGCGACAACGACGCGGTGGCCCGCAGCGTGTGCGAACAGGTCGGCCTGCGGCCCCGTTCCGTCCTGCTCGGCCCGGAGATCGAGGGTATGGACGACGCGGCCCTGCGGGAGGCGGCGGAGGGCGCGGACGTGTTCGCCAAGCTCACCCCGCAGCAGAAGGCCCGCATCGTGGCCTGCCTGCGCGAGGCGCACACCGTGGGCTTCATGGGCGACGGCATCAACGACGCGGCGGCGATGAAGGCGTCGGACGTGGGGATTTCCGTGGACACCGCCGTGGACATCGCCAAGGAATCCGCCGACGTGATCCTTTTGGAAAAGGACCTCATGGTGCTCGAACGGGGCGCGCTGGAAGGCCGCAAGACCTACGCCAACACCATCAAATACATCAAGATGACGGCCAGCTCGAATTTCGGCAACATGTTCTCGGTGCTGGCGGCGAGCGCGTTTCTCCCGTTCCTGCCGCTGGCCCCGCTTCAGGTGCTCGTGCTGAACCTCATCTACGACATCTCGTGCACGGCGATCCCGTGGGACAACGTGGACGGCGCGTTCCTCAAGCGCCCGAAGGCGTGGGACGCCTCCTCCATCAGCCGGTTCATGCTCTGGTTCGGACCGGCGAGCTCGGTGTTCGACATCACCACCTACATCCTGATGTACTTTTACATCTGCCCCCTCGTGCTCGGCGGGACCTACCATACGTTGCCCCCGGAAGCGCAGGCCGCCTTCGTGGGGCTGTTTCAGGCCGGGTGGTTCGTCGAATCGCTGTGGTCGCAGACGCTGGTGATCCACACCCTGCGGACGCCGAAACTTCCGTTCACGGAAAGCCGGGCCTCGTGGCAGGTGCTCGGCCTGAGCTCCTGCGGCATCCTCGCGGGCACCGTCCTGCCGTTTACCGCCGTGGGCGAGGCCCTCGACATGACGGCGCTTCCCGCCGTCTATTTCCCGTGGCTGTTCGGGACCCTGTTCGCCTACATGGCGCTGACGACGTTCCTCAAGGCCATCTTCATCCGGCGGTACGGCACGTTGCTGTAAAAAAAGCGGGCTCTTCCCGCTCTCTCCCCCGCCTCCGGGAGTCCGCGGCAACGAGGTCGCGCCCGTTCCTTCGCATCCCCATCCCAAGGGACACGCACATCCGACGCATCGGACGCGAAGGAAACATCCGCGTCTCCACATCCGAGGGGGTCCGGGGGGGAAATCATTCCCCCCGGCTGCCGGAGGCATGCCTGTTACTCATCCCGCTCCGGCATGGCCCTGCCGTCCTCCAGACAGGGACGGAACTCCAGATGCGCCCGGAAAACCTTCTTGATCAGCTTGCCGCTGCGCCTGACTTCCTCCAGTTCGATGGGGAAAGGGCCCGAACCGACGAGGCGGAGTTCCAGATCGCCGTTCGGGGTGCGCTCGAATCGGGCCGACTTCACGATCTGCCGGTGGCTTTCGTCCAGACGCTCCGCAAGGGTGAGGAACAGCGACAGCAGCCGCACCTCCTCCCGGATGCTCTCGTCCAGTTCAAGGAACAGCGGCATCTTTTTGGAGGCCCGCTTGCGGTGAAAGAAGGCCACCGCGGCCATCAGCTCGATTTCGCGCTCCGTGAACCCGAGCAGCTCGGTGTTGCGGATCAGGTAGTGGGTGTGCGCGTGGTGGTTGGCGAAGGAAATGAAAATGCCGATGTCGTGCAGCAGCGCGGCGTAGTACAGCAGTTCGCGGGAAACGGGAGGGGCGTCGTGCAGACCGATGGCCTTGGCGCTGTCGAACAGTTCGAGGGCCAGCCCGGCGACGTGGCGGGAGTGCGTCTCCTCGAACCGGCAGAACCGGGCGAGCTGGAGCACGCTTTCCTCGCGGGCGGGCCGGATCGTGCCCGCCTTCTGCGGGTACGTCCGCATGAGGTAGTCCGCAAGGATGCCGTTTTGCAGGTTCCGGTTGCTGATGGTCACGCTTTCGAATCCCTGTTCCTCCATAATCGTTTGAAGGATCGCCGCGCCTGCGATGATCACGTCGGCGCGGTTGGGGTTGATGCCGGGGACGCTCCTGCGTCCCTCGAGGTCGCGGGCGCAGAGCGCCTTCACCGCGCGGCGCAGGCCGTCGTAGCTCAGGACCTGCTTGGAAACCGTGCAGGGGCTGCCCGTGCGCGCGGCTTCCTCCTGCGCCAGCGCGGCGGCGATTTCCGCGAGGTTCTGGGCCGTGCCCGAGCTGGCGACGGCCTCGGCGATCTCGAAGCCCGCGATGCGCTGGAAGGAGTGCAGGGCCTCGTTGCGGATGTACCGTTGCAGCGCCGCGTAGCTGTAGGCGGACACCGGGCCTTTGTCCTCCTCGAAGAACAGGTTCGTCAGGCGCACGCAACCGAGCTTGAGCGAATCGAGATTCTTGTGGCCGGACGAATCCGCCACGATGAGTTCGGTGCTGCCGCCGCCGATGTCGATGTACAGCCGCAGGCCGTCGCTCGGTTCGAGGCCGCTGGAAACGCCGAGGTAGATGAGGCGGGCCTCTTCGCGGCCGGACACGACGGTGAAGCTGAGGCCGGTCTTTTCCTGCACCCGGTGGATGAACTCCTGCCCGTTCACGGCGTCGCGCACGGCGGCGGTGGCGATGGCGATGGTTTCCGAGGTGTTGTAGACGGCGCACATCTCCGCGAGGCCGCGCAGCACGGCGATGGTGCGGGTCATGGTTTCTTCCTGAAGGCGGTTGCGGAGGAAGCCGCCCCCCTGTTCGCGGAGGCGCTCCCGTTCCGCCGTGCAGTCGCCCAGATTCCGGAGGGCGATGAGCACCTTGCGTTTTTTGACGCTGACCGCGAGGTGTCCGACCACGCCCGCGTGGGTGTAGTCCAGCGCGTCCGCGACGCGGAGCAGGGCGACGGCCTTGCGGAGGGCCTCCCGGTCGCGCCGTTTCAGCCCGGCGAAGCGGGGATGCTTGCGCGAGGGCCGCGCCTTCCGGTGGTAGCGGGCGAGCAGGGCGACGTATGGCCGATCCTCGTCCGGCATGCTCAGGCCGAGGTCTTCCTCGATGAGCCGCATGCTGACCTTATGGTGCCCTTTGCGGCCTCCGGCGAGGCCGATGTCGTGAAACCGCGCCGCGAGAAGCAGGCGGCGGCCCCAGACGTCGTCGAGTTTGTGGAGTTCCGCGAGGTCCTGAAACAACGCCTCGGCAATGGCGGCCACGCGCCGCCCATGCTCCAGCGCTTCGTTCATGGCCGGGGTTTCGGGCAGAGGCGCTGTGCAGGCGGCGTCCGGCAGGGAAACGTCGGGGAGCGGGGAGGCGGAATCGGTCGGGAGTCCGGCGGAGGCCTCCGTCGCGGGGGCGGCGGGAGCGGCGGAGCGTGCGTCCGTTGGCAGGGATGCGAGTTCCGCCTGTACGGGCGTTTCGGGCGTCGGGTCGGCGGCGGCCGGTGCGGCGCGCCGGTGCGTCTTGCCCGTTGAGGCGGTATGGAGTGTCCTGTTTTCGGCTATCATGAAGTATTCCTTTGTCTCAGGCGTGTTCTCTGCCGTAGCGCAGCGCCATGATGTCCTGCGCGTTGACGGCTTCGTCGTCCTTGCCGGGGGTGAGGCGCTGGTATGCGCCGTCTTCCCGGAGGCGCCATGCCTGCACGTTGTCTTTGAGGTGCGTTTCCAGAATGTCGCGGATGAGGGAACGCAGTTCGGGGTCGAGGATGGGGACGAGGACTTCGATGCGCCGGTCGAGGTTGCGGGGCATGAGGTCGGCGCTGCCGATGTACAGGCAGCCTTCGCCGTTGGCGCGGAACCAGTAGGCGCGGGCGTGTTCGAGGAACCGGCCCACGATGGAGGTCACTTCGATGTTCTCGCTGATGCCCGGGACGCCGGGGCGCAGGCAGCAGATGCCGCGCACCTGAAGGCGGACGCGCACGCCCGCCTTCGAAGCCCTGTATAGGGCCCGGATGAGGTGCTTGTCCACCAGCTGATTGCATTTAAAGATGATTTCGCCGTTGCCGAACTGCCGGTGCAGCGCCGTTTCGTTTCGGATCAGGTCCAGCAGCGCGCTCCGCATGGACAGCGGGGAGACGAGCAGTTCGCGGTACTGCTCGCGGTGGGCGTAGCCGGTCATGACGTTGAACAGGTCGGTGACGTCCGCGCAGACGTCTGGGTTGGCGGTGAGCAGTCCCATGTCCGTATACGTTTTGGCCGTGGAGGCGTTGTAGTTGCCGGTGCCGATGTGCGCGTACCGGGTGACGCCGTCGGTTTCGCGCCGGACTACGAGGCAGAGCTTGGCGTGGATTTTCATGCCTACCAGCCCATAGACCACGTTCACCCCGGCCTTTTCCATTTCCTCGGCCCACGTGATGTTGCGCTCCTCGTCGAAGCGGGCCTTCAGCTCCACCACCGCCGTGACCTGCTTGCCGCGCCGCCGGGCCTCGATGAGCGCCTGGACGATGGGGGAGTCGTTGCCCACGCGGTAGAGGGTCTGCTTGATGGCGATCACGCCGGGGTCTTCGCTGGAGCGGCGGATGAAGTCGAGGACCGGGACGAAGCTGTCGTAGGGGTGGTACAGAAGGATATCCCGGTTGCGGATGTGCGCGTAGAGGTCGCCTTCCTGAAACACGCCGGGAAGGCCCCCGTAGAAGGGCGTTTCCTTCAGGGCGGGGCGGTCCACGCCGTAGAGGGCCATGAGTTCGGAAAAGGCCAGCGGACCTTTGATCCTGTACACCTGGAAGGGCTGGAGCCCGAGCCGCTTGGTCAGGAAGGCGCTCAGTTCCGTCGAGGTGCCGTGGGCGATTTCGAGGCGCACCACGTCCCCGAAGCGGCGCTGTTCCACAAGGTCCTTCACGGCTTCGAGCAGATCGTCGGCTTCGTCCTCTTCGATTTCCACGTCCGTATTGCGGGTGATGCGGAACAGCCCGGCGCCGACCACGTCGTTGCCGGGGAACAGGGCGCCGAGGTATTCCCCGATCAGGTCCTCCAGCAGCAGGATGTCGTCGTCGCGCACGTTGGCGCTGAACCCGAGGGAGGCGTAGGTCTTGGCCTCCTTGTTGCGGGGCACGAAGATGAACCGGGACACGTTGTTCGGGCACTTCAGGCGCGCGAACCGGGTGACGCCGTCCCGGCTGCGGAGCCGGATGATGAAGTTCAGGCTCGTGTTGGAGATGGTGGGGAAGGGGTGTCCCGGATCGATGGCCTGCGGGGTGAGGATGGGGTAGATTTCGTTCCTGAAATACCCGTCGAGGAAACGGCGCTGCTTTTCCGACAGGTCGCCGTAGCGGACGAGACGCACGCCCCGCTCCACGAGCTGCGGGGCCAGCCGTTTGCGCCAGTGCTCCTGCGCACGGGCGAGGAGGATGAGGGCGCGGCGACGGATTTCCGCGAGCTGTTTGGCGGGCGTCATCCGGTCGGGGGAGGACGAGGCCGCCCCGCTGCGGTACTGACGGAGGATGTTCGCCACCCGGACCATGAAGAACTCGTCGAGATTGTTGTGGAAAATGGCGAGAAACTTGAGCTGTTCCAGAAGGGGAAGGCGCGTGTCCGCGGCTTCGTCGAGGACCTTCGCGTCAAAGTCCAGCCAGTTGATTTCCCTGTTCAGATACAGATCGGGACAGTCCGGATCGTCCGTTTCTCCGCCGGTGCACGGCGGCTCCTGATAGCGTGCGGGGATGTTCACGACGTTCCTCCTGAGGCTTTGGATTGTCCGCTGCTGGAAATGTGGAGATGTGTAGCAGGAAGTCCGGAACATGCTGTGACGACGCTGTGACAATCGTGTGAAAAAGCCGGACCCATGCCGGAACGGGGCACGGCGTCCCGGCGGGCGTCTCCGGAAAAGGCACGGAAAAGCCCAACAAACGCGGTGGATTGATCTTTTTGGTGGCCCGACTTGCCGAACCCTGTGATTTGTGCAATGATTTTGTTTTAAGCCGTGACTGACGGCGGTTCAACAGATGGGGAGCGGGAGATGCAGCACTTGATACGGCAGAGGGATCGGGAATCGGGGGACGAGGGCGGAACGAGATGTCTTTTCTACGCCCTCGGAACCCTGCTGGTCAGCCTTTTCCTCTGCTCGGTGTTCCTTGTGTGCCATGAACGGTCCCGTCAGGAACAGGAGCGGGAGAGAGCCCGGTATATTGCGGAAAGCTACGCCACAAAAATCGAGTACGTCGTCATCGACGCCTATTCCAGCGTCTACGTGCTGGAAGGGCTTCTCCGGCAGGGCAGGGGGCAGATCGAGGATTTCGAATCCTACTCCGCCGAAGTGATGAAGCTGCACCCGAACATCCTCAACGTCGCGTTGGCCCCCGGCGGGGTCGTGTCCCGGATATACCCGTACGAGCGGAACAAGCAGGCCATCGGGCACGATCTGCTGACCGTCGAAAACCGTTCGCGGGAGGCGCGGCTGGCCCGGGATACGGGCAAGGCCACGCTGTCCGGTCCCTTCGTCCTCGTGCAGGGCGGCTACGCCGTGGTGGTCCGGCTTCCCGTGTTCCTTGACGGAACGTTCTGGGGGCTCGCATGCGCCACCTTCACCTTCCCGCACGTGTTGGACCCCGCCCGGCTTGAGGGTCTCGGCAAACAGGGGTGCGATTACCAGTTGTCCCGCGTCCATCCTGATACCGGAGAACGCGTCGTCCTGCTCGGTTCGTCGAAACCGCTGGACGAGCCGGTCGAGGCTTCCGTTGAACTGCCCAACGTGCGCTGGACGCTGAGCGTGGCCCCGCAGGGCGGCTGGAGAAATTGGGCCTTCCTGTATCTGGCCTTCGGCATTGCGACGTTCATCAGCCTGTTGCTGGCATGCGTGGTAGGGCTGATCACCGACCTGATCGGCAAGAAGAAACGGCTCGAACGCGTGTCGGAACGCGACCCGCTGACCGGGCTGCCCAACCGCCGCGCGCTGTCTCGTGAAATGGAGCGGGCGATGGCGGCGGGCAGGCCCTTTGCGCTCTGCTATATGGACATCAACGGGTTCAAGGAAGTCAACGATACCCACGGGCACGACTGTGGGGATCAGCTTCTGATGCAGTTCTCGGAACGGTTTCGGGAGGGGCTGCCTCCCGAGGGGGTGCTGAGTCGTCTCGGCGGCGACGAGTTCATCGCCATCGTCTACGGCGTCGAAAACAGGCTGGAGGCGGAGACGCTGTTCCGAGAGACGCTGGACGCCATCGCGAGCGTTCCCTACCGCATCGGCTCGCTGGAGCTGCGCTCTTCCGTGAGCATGGGGGTAGCCCTGTATCCGTCCGAAGCGGGCTCGCCTGAGGAATTGCTGCGCAAGGCCGACGCGGACATGTACGGGCACAAGAAAAAAGGCGCCCCGGAGGCTCCGGCGCGTTGCCTCCGAACGTCGCCCTTTCCGCTCCGGGCCGCGCAATAATCCGTTTTTCAAGCGAATCCGCGCAGTCTTGGAGCCTTCGGGGGCAGGCCCTCCATCTTGTTACGATGGCTCTGTCATAGGATGTGGTTGTTTCACTTCCACAGCATGGTGAAACGACGACCTTTTTCTCCAGTTCTCCCCTCGGCGGAATCCATGCCTAGGGCATTTTATTGGTTATTCCTTTGGCATTTCAAGGAATAAAGCATCAACCATTTTCTATGACACAGCCTTTACGACAAACGGCACGTTCTTTGCGGAGCGTGCCGTTTGTCGTCGGGACGTATGCCGGGGGCGATCCGGGGAGCGCCGTCACGTATGCGCGGGCATTTTTCAGGCGCACGCACCCCTCTGCGTCGGGACCTGCGGGCGGTCGGACAGGCCGGAGTCCTCCGTGTGCGGGGAAGGGAGCATACGCTTCGGGGCGTTTTCGTCGGAGGGGGCGGAATCCGCGATCAAGTCCCTGAGCGTTCGGAAAAGGAGCTTCACGTCGATGGGCTTGCCGAGATGCCGATTCATGCCCGCATCCAGTGCGGCGGCGACGTCTTCCGCGAAGGCGTTGGCCGTCATGGCGATGATCGGGACGACGCCCGCGTCGGGGCGGGGCAGGGCGCGGATCGCTCTGGTGGCCTGATGGCCGTCCATGACCGGCATCTGCACGTCCATGAAGACGGCGGCGTAGGCGTGCGGGACGGAGCGGGCGAACAACTGGACCGCCTCCTCTCCGTTGGCGGCGGTGTCGATTGCCGCCCCCGTGGTTTTCAGGAATTCCGTGGCGATTTCCCGGTTCAGCTCGTTGTCCTCGGCAAGCAACAGCCGTTTGCCGGAAAGATCGGGAGGCGTCTCTCTCTCTCTCTCTCCTTCCCTAATAGGGGAGGAGAGAGCGCGCCGAGAGCAGGAGAGCAGCGTGTTGTAGATCGTGGACTGGAACATGGGCTTGGCGATGAACGCGTCTGCGCCCGCGGCCCGTGCCTCGTCCTCGATTTCCGTCCAGTCGTAGGCGGAAATGATGATGATCAGCGTGTCGGCTCCCACACTGCGCCGGATGCGCCGCGTGGCTTCGATGCCGTCCATATCCGGCATCTTCCAGTCAATGAAGGCCACATCGTAGCCGTTGTCGGCCTCGTGCGCGGCGATGGCCCGTTCCACCGCCTCTTTGCCCGAAAGCACCCATTCCGCCCGTACCCCCATCCTGTCGAGGATGATGGCGGTGTGCTCGCAGGTGTTCTTGTCGTCGTCGACCACCAGCACGGAGAGCGATTCGAGATTCGGAGCGGCTTTCGGAACATCGTTCGTGTCCGTGGCAAAATCGAGCTCCACGGAAAAGGTGGTTCCTTCTCCCGGTTTGCTTTTGACGGAGATGGAACCGTGCATCAGCGAAACCATGTTCTGGGTGATCGCCATACCGAGCCCGGTCCCTTCCAAGGATGTGCCCGAGTGTTCCTGCTCGAAGGGGATAAAGAGATGCTGGAGAAATTCGGGGGACATGCCTCTGCCGGTATCGGAGATGGCGAAATGCAGCCGTACCCGATCCCGTACGATTTTTTCCCGGAGCTCCAGCCGGATGTTGCCGCCGCGCGGCGTAAACTTCACGGCGTTGCCGAGGATGTTCAACAGAATCTGGCTCAGCCGCAGCGGGTCCCCGATGAGTCGTTCGTGTCGGATTTCGGCGAGGGCGATATCGAACCCGATGTCCTTGGCTCGTGTCTGGGGATAGATGATGGTCGTCACCGATTTGACCAGATCGGGAAGCTGGAAGGGCTCGCTGCACAGCGAGAACTTGCCGCTCTCGATTTTCGACATGTCCAGAATATCGTTGATGAGCATGAGCAGATGCCGGGACGCCCCGGAAATCTTCGCCAGACAGTCCTCCAGACGGGAGCGGTTGTCCAGTGCCGTCGCCGCGATGGTGGTCATGCCGATGATGGCGTTCATGGGCGTGCGGATTTCATGGCTCATCCTAGACAGGAAATGGCTTTTGGCCTTGTTGGCCTTCTGGGCGTTCAGCAGGGCGTCCCGGAGGGCCTGCTGCGTTTTCAGGCTTTCCGTCAGATCGGAAAAGACGAGGATGTAGCGAGTGACCAGATCGTCTTTCCGCACGGGGTAGACGTGTACGGATATCACGGTTTTCATCCGTGTCTGCGGATTGGTGAACGGACACTCGAAAGCGAAGTCCGACTGGATGATTTCGTTGCTGAAAATCGGGGCAAGCCGTTCGGCCTTGTCGGGCGGGAGGCCGCCAAGCAGATGCGCGTGGGTCTTCCGTAGTTCTTCGTCGCTTACCCCAAGGATATTCATGGTATTGGGGGAAACGTACTCCATGCGCTTCTGTTGCAGATTGTAGAGCATGAACACGTTGCCCACGTTTTCGGAAATGATTTTGAAGACGGACTCCCGATAGGCCTTTTCAAGTTCCCGTCTGGCGAAGAGATGTTGAAAAAAGAAGGCGAAGCCTACCATCAGAATGGAGACGCTCACGGAGAGCGCGACGCTGGGGTACAGGGCCTGACTGCCTTCGCGGGCGAGCCGGTCCACGGTGACGGCGGCATGGGCGAGCATGTCGCCTGTGAGGATTCTCTCCAGCTCCTCATAGCGGGGGGCCTGTTTCTGATAGATGAGCCGGCCAAGCTCGGCATGGGTATTTTCCGCCGCCGTGTCGAGGATTTCATCCTGAGTCGCATAGATGGCCTGAAGCAGTTCGCCAAGGTGGGCCGTGTGCGTCTTGGGGCCAAGATAGTGTTGTTCGATGTAGGCAAACTGACGGGAGATTTTGGGCCTCAGGCCGGACACTTCCTTCCGCGCGTCGGCGATGTCCGCAGGCGTGTTGTAGAACGCGAGCTTTCCCATCCTGAGTTGTATGGCGAACAAGTCCCGCCGCATCTTGTAGATGGATGAAGAAACCGAAACGGGATTGGCGACGAGCGTTCTCAGGGAGCCGTTTAGCCTGTAGAGGCTGAACAGGGAAATACCGGAAAAGGCCACGGCGAAAAGGCACACGCCGAGCGGGATGAGCTTGTTGTTCGGATTGCGTACGAGCGTACTGAGCCAGTTCATGGTTGTTCCTTTCAGGATGGATGCGTTCCGGGGCAAACCGCTGCGTTTGCGTTCGCCGCATGCTGGCCAAGCAGGCGCGGGAGCGTGGTGCCAGTAAAAGAGGGTAGCCGAGCGGTGTCGGAAAATTTTCTCCGGCAATCAGGGACAGGCTGCGGGAAGGCGATGAAGTGTTTCCTCAGCGTGTGAAATATGAAGGTATTTATGTGAAAAAAGTTCAATGATGGACTGATGTTTTTTTAAAAGAGGATTAGTGTCACCAAACGAGGGTATGCTAACAAAAAATGGGCGGATATTAAAGCCAGAATGGTATTTTTAGAATTTTTTTGTTGAAAAAGGTACGGCAGACGGCTGTGACCGCAGCACCGGCGATCCCGTAATGCGTGCACGGCGGAGTTCCGTCAACGGAAGGGGCGCGTGAATTTTTCATAGCAATGCCACGCCGTTGTCTGCTATCGAAGAAAGGGAGGCGTTCCCCGTTTGCTGCGGGGCGGCCGGACGGGCGCGGCGTAACGCCGTTGGGGAACCATGCGCCGCGGGCAAATGCGGAACGCTGATCCGATACACGAAACGCCCTGTTCGAAATGCCGATTGGGAGGGTTTGTGAAATATGTTTTATGACCGGAACTTTCGGAAACGAAAAAGACTAAATTCGTATCGTTTTTGACAAAAAAACGGAATCGTCTATAGTGGAGATATGACGAAGAAGCCGGTCTTGAACGGAACAGTCCGGCGGCGTCCGCTTGCCCCTCCGGGGCACCCCCCCTCGCCGATGGAGAGTCCCTTCACACTGGCCGCATCGTAGCGGCGCGCTCGTCCGGCTTCCGCGTCCCCCGCGGGTCCCCGTTCCCCTTTTGCCGTGAAGGAGAGGATATGAAGTTTCGCTTCAACAAGCCAACCTGCCAGAATATCCGAAAATCGCTCAGGAAAGAGTGGATCGAGACCAACGGGCTCGGCGATTACGCCTCGAGTTCGCTCATCTGCTGCAACACGCGGAAGTACCACGGCCTGCTGGTGGCCGATCTGGAACAGCCCGTGGGGAAACACGTCTTGCTTTCGACGCTTGAGGAGTCGTTGCTGGTCGGCGACCGGGAACTGTTCTTCTCGTGCCGGAAACATCCGGGCGTGTACTACCCGCGCGGGCACGAGTACCTCCATGAGATGGAAATCGGGGAGTGGCCGATCTTCCGGTACCGCCTCGGAGAGGTGACGCTCTGCCGTGAGCTGATGCTCATCCCCGGACGCCGCCTGCTCATCGTGCGGTATGAAGTGCGCGGGGCGGGGTCCGATACGCCGCCCATGAGCCTGCGCGTCAAGCCGTTGCTGGCCTTCCGGCATGCGGACCATCTGACGCACGCCAATCCCGACCTGCGTCCTGAAACCTTTTCCGCGCCTTCCGGGTTCAGCGTCCGCCCGTATCCCGCGTTGCCTCCGCTGTTCATGCAGGCGCAGGGCGAAGCCATTTTCGACGCGCTCCCGGACTGGTACCGTACGGTCGAGTATCTGGTGGAGCAGGAACGCGGATTCGCCTATCAGGAGGACCTGTTCCAGCCGGGCGTATTCGACATCCGCCTCGTCCCCGGCAAGCCGGTATACCTGACCGCCTCCACGGAGGCGATCCGCACGGCCCACGGGCAGGACGTCATCGGCGCGATCTGGCGGCAGGAAGCCGAACGGCGTCTGGAGAAGGCCCGGAGCACGGAGACGCTGGAAGGCCACCTCGTCCATGAAGGGGAAAAGTTTCTTGTCCGCCGCTCCGGCGGGGAAACCGCCGTGGTCGCCGGGTACCACTGGTTCGGCTCGTGGGGCCGCGATACGCTCATCGCCCTGCCGGGGCTGACGTTCTATGCGGGACGGCCCGATACGGGAGCCGACGTGCTGGCGAGGATGGGCGCGGCGGCCAAAGACGGACGCATCCCCAACTGCTTTTCCGCCGACGGCAACCACGCCTACAATTCCGTGGACGCCTCCCTGTGGTACGTCTGGGCCGTACAGCAGATGCTCCGCGTCCTGCCCGACCGCAAGGGCTTTGTCCGCGAGCACTGCTGGCCGGTCATCAAGGCCGTCATCGACGCCTACGGCGGGGGCCGCGTCCCGTTGGTGTCCAGAGACGCCGAAGGGTTCCTGTCCGTGGGGACCCCGGAAACCCAACTGACATGGATGGACGCCACGGTGGACGGCAGGCCCGTCACCCCGCGGCACGGGCAGCCCGTGGAAATCAGCGCGCTCTGGTACAACGCGCTGGCGTTCGCGGACAGCCTCGCCAAAACCTTCGGGGAACCGGAGTGGCGGCAGGCCGGACTGGACGGCATGCGCGCCGTATTCGCGAAACGCCATTG
>PPYF01469615.1_pt1 | contig 26285 bp, 24 predicted proteins | sample 1559871 | NCBI WGS metagenome assembly PPYF01 (sample SAMN08240021, study PRJNA423297) | Human gut metagenome, whole genome shotgun sequencing project. | reverse complement strand
CACTTATCCCGACAAAATCAAGTTAAATTATACGAAAAAAGAATTATTTTACGATATTTCCACCTTTTATTTTATATACAACTGTTTTTTGTAACATATAAAATTTTAGTTTAATAAAGGAATTTTTTACCGAGCAACAAAAAAGACGGATATATAATATCCGCCTTACTTTGAAGCTCATCAAATTTAAAAACATTTTACTGTTTATTTTCCAGTCTGCTTAACATTGTCTTTTCTACCGCATTAATTATATTTTCGTATCCAGTACATCGGCAAAGATGCCCTGAAAGCAGTTTTTTCAGCTCGTCTCTTGAGTACCTTTTTCCGCTCTCAAGTATTTCAACGGCAGACATTATAAACCCTGGAGTACAAAAACCGCACTGAACAGCCCCTTCGTCGATAAATGCCTGCTGTATATCTGAAAGCTCTCCATTGGGCCCAAGCAGGCTTTCAAGGGTTCTGACTTCCTTTCCGTCTGCCCAAACCGCAAGGTAAATACAGGAGTTAAAGCACTCCCCGTCTATAAGGACGTTGCACGCGCCGCATTCGCCCACCTCGCAACCCTTTTTGACCGACGTAAGCCTGTAATCGTTTCTGAGCATATCCGTAAGGGAGGCCCTTACATCTACCATAGTCTCGGTATACTTTCCGTTAATAGTGCATTTTACAAGCTTTCTCTGCATCACAGCTCACCTCCAGCCAGCTTTACAGCCTCAGTAACAGCCCTTTTTGAAAGTTCCTCTATAAGCTGCAGTCTCAGCTCCTTTGAGGCTCTCCAGCTTGTTCTTGGATTAACGTCATTCAAGGCAATCTTTGCAAACTCGTCTACAGTATCCTGCGTAACTGCCCTGCCGTTTATAAAATCCTCAGCGCTTTTCGCCCTGACGGGAACCGGAGCAGCAACCCCATATGCTATACGTACTCTTTCAAAGGTCTTTTTATCCGTAGAAAGCTTAACGTTGGCTGAACATCCAGTTGTGGCTATATCCATGGCGTTTCTCATTGCGTATTTTATGTAGTGGCCAAAGCAGTTTTCATAGCTTCCTTTTTTTATAAGTATTGAAGTAAGCAGCTCGTTATGCTTCAGGTCTACCTTTCCGGCGCTTATATAAAAATCGTGAATAGGAACCTGCCTGATTCCGTCAGGCCCCGTTATTTCCATTACAGCGTCATAGGCATGAAGCGTTGACGCGGAATCAGCCGAGGTAACACCGTTGCAGGTATTTCCGCCGATTGTTCCGATATTTCTTATCTGCGGGCCGCCTACCATATCCACAGCCTCGCCAAGCACATTTAGATATTTTTGAATTATGTCGTTTTTTGTTATATGCGAAAAGCTTGTCAGAGGAAGTATACGGATTGTTCCGTCCTCCTCAAGCCTTACTCCCCTAAGCTCGTCAAGGCCGAATATGCTTACAAGCTCACAGCCTGCAAGCTTGCCTTCCCTCATCTTTATCAGCACATCGCTTCCGCCTGCTATTACAACGGCATCCGGGTGTTCCGTAAGGAGCTTCACAGCATCGGATACCGACTGCGCCTCATATAACGCTTTTATATCATACATCTGTCATACCTCCCCTTAAATAAGTCCTTCTTCTTTAAAACGCACAAAAAGATTATGCGGGTTAAGAGGAAGTTTATACATGGATACTCCCGTTGCGTTCAAAACTGCATTTCTTATGGCAGGAGCAGCCGGAACCGCCGGGGGTTCCCCAAGAGCCTTTGTACCAAATGCACTGGTTGGCTCATAATTTTCAACAAACTGCGCCTCCAAATGAGGATGATCCATCGTTGTACACAGCTTATAATCAAGAAGGTTATTATTTAACGGTTTTCCTGTCTTTTCGTCATATAAAAGCTGCTCGCTCAGGGCGTATCCTATTGCCATGCTCATTCCGCCGTGAACCTGTGCTTCAGCAAGCTGAGGATTAATAAGCTTGCCGCAGTCATGCACGTTTATGATATCCAGTACGTTTACCCTGCAGAGCGGTATATCAACCTCAACCTCCGCAAAACAACAACCAAAGGAATAGGCGTTGCTCTTAATCTGATATGTACTTTCGGCTGTAATATGCTCGCAATTTGTAAGGCTGTAAAGCACCTCGTTAGCCAAATCACCCAGTGTCATAAGCGCGCGTCCGTCAGATATTCTAACAATATTTCCGTCTTTTATATCAAGATTTGCCTGAGGCATTCTCGTAAGCTCCTGTGCATGACCAAGTATTTTATCCTTTAAAAGGTCCGCTGTCTGTTTGATTGAGAAACCAGCCACGTAGGTCTGCCTAGAAGCATAAGCGCCTGTACCGAAAGGCGTAACATCGGTATCCTGCGTTGATATTACATGCACATCCTCAAATTTAATGCCAAGCGCCTCTGAAGCCATCTGTGCAAATACCGTATCAGCTCCCTGTCCAATTTCTGTTTCAGCTACCTGAAGCTGTATGGAGCCGTCCTGGTTAAGCACCATACGGCATGCACTGGTCTCAAGAGATATAGGCCACACGGCCGTATTGTACCAGAATATCGACATTCCGATTCCTCTGCGAACCGGGCCGGTCTGATTTTTATATTTCTCCAACTTCTCGTCCCAATGTATATATTCCCTGCCCTTGGCAATACATTGGTTAAGACTGTCAAAGTAATTTTCATTCTTCGAGAAATCGTCCTTAAACCCGACCTCCATCATATTTTTCTGACGAAGCTTAATTGAGTCAATGCCAAGCTTTTTCGCAATGTCCTCCACATGGCTTTCCATTGCGAAGGTAATCTGCGGTATTCCATAGGCTCTCATGGCTCCCGCTGTCGCCCTGTTTGTATATATTGAATAAGCGTCTGCCTCATAGGCGTCGCATTTATATATCTGGCTGAATGCGGAAATACCTTTAGCTGCTATACTGTGCCCATGGGAGGTATAGGCTCCCTGGTTTGAGAATGACTCGCATTTTCTTGCCACAAATGTTCCGTCCGGCCTTGCGTATGTAATAAGATGTACTCTTATGGCGTGGCGTACACGGTTGCAGGCAAAGGTTTCCTCCCTTGTCATATCAATTTTTACTGGTCTTCCTCCTACCTGCGTTGTAAGGTATGCGCACAGAGGCTCATACAGCGCGTCCTGCTTGTTTCCAAAACCTCCGCCGATATAAGGCTTAATAATCCTTACCTTGCCCCAGGGAATTCCCAGCGCCTGACCTACAACACGGCGTACTATATGCGGTATCTGCGTCGAAGACACAACGACTATCCTTCCAGCTTCCTCATAGGCGTAGCATATATGGTTTTCCATATGGCAGTGCTGAACAGTAGGAGTGTCATACCAGCCCTCGAACTTTATAAGCTCTTCCTCTTTCACAGCCTCATCATAATTTCCTTTTTTCATTTGAGTATGGGCAAGGATATTGTTCTTATATTCCTCATGTATCTGGGGAGCCCCGTCCTGCATAGCCTCTATCTGGTCAAGGACGAAGGGGTATTCCTCATACTCAGCCTTTATTGCTCTTAAAGCGCGGTTTGCGGAAACCTCGTCCTCGGCAATTACCGCGGCAACATCGTCACCGTAATATCTGACTCTGCTTGTCAGCAGGAGCCTGTCGGCAACGTCCTGATGATGTGGGTCTGTTGACCACGGATGTCCCGCTGTGGGAAATTTATACTGCGGCACGTCAAAACAGGTAATTATCCTGACAACACCCGGTATCTTTTCCGCCTCGGAAATATCCAGAGATTTTACGACTCCATTAGCTATTGTGGACCTGAATACCTTAGCCACCAAAAAATTTTTTTCAGTCATATCATCGGTATATTTAGCGCGTCCTGTTACCTTTTCAAAGGCATCAACGCGCTTCTCGCTTACACCAACAGCCATATTTATTCACCCCTTTGTCTATATATATGTCTTACCACAATACTTTTTTTGATTATAAAATTATATCATTAAACTCAAAGTAAATAAAGGCGTTGTCAGAAAATGCATTATCCTCAATATAGAATAACGCACTATTGTCAACGGCCTTGAATAACGCTGTTTAAAATGATAACATGAATATAATAAAACGGAGAGGAAGCGATACTATGTCCGTATTTACAGTAAACGGCATTTCATACACAGTTACCGAAAACGTAAGACTAATGACATTTTTAAGAGACAGCCTCAGGCTTACCTCCGTGAAAAACGGCTGTGCGGAAGGAGCCTGCGGCACCTGCACCGTACTTATAGACGGAAGGGCGCAGAAGGCATGCGTACAGAAGACTGAAAACCTTGACGGAAAAAGCATAACCACAACTGAGGGTTTAACGGACAGAGAAAAAGTTGTATACAGCTATGCCTTTTCCCACGCAGGGGCGGTTCAGTGCGGATTTTGTATACCCGGCATGGTTATCTGCGCCAAAGCTCTTCTGGATAAAAATCCAAACCCCTCAAGAGATGATATAAAAACGGCTATAAAAAATAATATATGCCGCTGTACCGGCTACAAAAAAATCGAGGATGCCATACTTATGGCCGCCGAAATATTCAGAGAAAATTCAGAAATAAACGAGCCTGTTTCTACCGGCCTTTTAGGCGAGAGCATGGCCCGTGTTGACGCCGCCGCAAAGGTTACAGGCGAGGCCAAATATGCTGACGATTACTATATGGAAAACATGCTTGCCGGTTCAGCGCTTAGAAGCGAATATCCCAGAGCAAGGGTACTTTCCATTGACACCTCCGAGGCTGAAAAGCTGGACGGCGTTGTCTGTATAATGACCGCGGCCGACATTCCCGGAACAAAAAAAGTGGGACATCTTAAGCGTGACTGGGATGTCATGGTTCCTGTTGGAGGAATTACCCACTATTTAGGAGATGCCATAGCACTTATAGCGGCGGAAACTGCTGAAATTCTTGAACAGGCTAAAAAGCTAATCAAGGTAGAGTATGAACCGCTTGAAGGAGTGTTTTCTCCAAATGAAGCAATGAAAGATAACGCGCCTCTTGTGCATGAGGATGGAAACCTTTTGGCAAGTGAACACCTTGTACGCGGAAACGCCGACGAGGTAATCGCAAAAAGCAGATACAAGGTCACAAACCACTACAGCGTACCCTTTACAGAGCACGCGTTTATGGAGCCGGAATGCGCAGTGGCCTATCTGGAGGAAGGCGGTATACACATAATAAGCGGAGACCAGGGCATATACCAAACACAGCGTGAATGCTCTGACGCGCTCGGCATTCCCATTGAAAAAGTGCGTGTATCAGCGGCTATGGTTGGCGGCGGCTTCGGCGGAAAAGAGGATATGAGCGTACAGCACCACGCAGCACTGCTTGCGCAGGCCACAGGCCGGCCTGTAAAGGTGCGTCTTACGAGGGCTGAAAGCATACTTGTCCATCCGAAACGTCACGCCATGGAAATGGATTTTACAACAGCCTGCGATGAAAACGGTTACCTAACCGCTATGAAGGCGGTAATAATATCAGATACAGGGGCTTACGCCAGTCTCGGCGGTCCCGTCTTGCAGAGAGCCTGTACCCATGCGGCCGGGCCGTATAATTATCAGGTTATTGATATAACCGGAAAAGCTTATTATACAAATAATCCTCCTGCCGGAGCGTTCAGGGGCTTTGGTGTTACGCAAAGCTGCTTTGCAACAGAGTGCAACTTGAACCAGCTGGCTGAAATGGCTGGACTGACCCCCTTTGAGATACGCTACCGCAACGCTCTGATGCCGGGCAACATACTTCCCAACGGGCAGATTGCAGACGATACCACAGCACTTGTGGAAACACTTGATGCAGTAAGGGATATATATGAAAGAAATCCCAAAGCGGGAATTGCATGTGCGCTGAAAAACAGCGGTTTAGGAGTAGGCGTACCTGATACTGGAAGATGCCGGATAACAGTAAAGGAAGGTAAGATTCACGTTACCTCCAGCGCTGCCTGTATAGGACAGGGAATGGGAACTGTACAGGTACAAATGATCTGCGAAACAACGGGGATTTCACCTGACAGAATATCATATGACACACCGGACACCAAAACATCTCCCAATGCCGGCAATACTACCGCGTCACGCCAGACCTTATTTACAGGCGAAGCCGCGGTAAGGGCCGCCAAAGCGCTTAAGGAAGCCTTGGAGCAGGAAGGCTCTCTTGAAGCCCTTGAGGGCCGAGAATTTCTTGGTGAATATACCGGCGTTACTGATAAGCTTGGATCCGACAAAGAAAATCCTATCAGTCATATTGCCTACGGCTACGCAACCCATCTTGTAGAGCTGAATGATAACGGAACAATTAAACAGGTTGTGGCGGTACATGATGTCGGAACCCCGGTAAATCCAAAGTCTGTGGAAGGCCAGATTGAGGGCGGCGTTGTCATGAGCCTCGGCTACGCCCTTACTGAGGACTATCCTCTCAATGAGGGGAGACCAGCCGCAAGGTTTGGAAGTCTTGGACTTTTCAGAGCTGATAAAACTCCTGAAATAAAATCAGCTGCAATAGGCAAAAAAATAAGAGGACTGGCCTACGGCGCCAAAGGAATAGGCGAAATAGCCTCAATCCCAACAGCCCCAGCAGTCCAGCTGGCTTATTATAACTATGACGGTAAATTCAGAACAAAGCTTCCTCTTGAGGATACGCCCTACAGCAGGAAAAAATAATAGACAGCCTTACGCTTAAAGCGTAAGGCTGTTACTTTTTAAATTCCTTATTTATAGAATTCACAAGTCTGCTTATGAACACCGCCACCTCGGCCTCTGGCTCCCTCATGCCATTTTTAATCCATCTTCCTAGAACTCCGCTGCATCCTTTTGCCATATAATAATAAAGCCACTCTCGCTGCGTACCGGTCATATGAGAAAACTCCGTGTCCATGCTTACTTCAGTCCGTTTGTAAAATATGTCGAAAATTCTTTCCGCAAACTCCCAGTCGCCGTTTTCAGAAACAATCGCTTGATATAGTTCTTCGTTCTGCCTAATCCTCTTAAGAATAAGTATAAAGCTGTCCGCCAAATTATCCTCCTTGGGCTGTTCTGTCAAAAACTCAAGCTCCTCCAGCATTTCTTCTTCAATTTTTTCCATCAGGTCAAATGGGTCATTATAATATTTATAAAATGTCGCTCTGTTGATTTCAGACATTTCGCATATAGCCTTAACAGTTATTTTATTAATCGGCCTTTCCTTGAGCAGGCTTATGAAGCTTTTCTTAATTATCATCTTTGTATATCTTACGCGCGCGTCCGTTTTCATTTTATCCCTCTGTGTAAGTTAATTAGCATAATCTTTAAATTTGTTCGTTATCTATCACTGTGAAAAATATTGACGATTGAACTTTTTTAAATATTATAATACATTAGTGTAAGTAAAACAACATATGTTTATTAATTTACTTATTGTTGAATAGGAGTGATATTATGATAATTAAAATTGTTATGGTGCCTGTGATTATGGTTTGTGCTCTTTTTGGAACTGTCGGCATTATCAAGGCAATAAACTGGTTTGTTCCTGGTATAATAAAAAACGATAAAAAAGATAAGAACTGATAAAAGGCCAAACGGTTTTACCCGTTTGGCCCTGCTTCCGCCTCAGGTTTTCTTGTGGTCTTTCTCCTCCTCTGTTCGCCTGTTTCGTTCTGCTCACTGCCGTTCGCATTACTTCGCAGCTCTCAGATAAGACCCCTCCCTGCTTCCGCCTCAGGCTTTTTTGTGGTCTTTCTCCTCCTCTGTTCGCCTGTCTCGTTCTGCTCACTGCCGTTCGCATTACTTCGCAGCTCTCAGATAAGACCCCTCCCTGCTTCCGCCTCAGGCGGCGGTCGGGGTCTTATCCTATTCCGCCGTATATAATTCCAAGTACAAATACAACTGCCGCTAAAGGAACGTAAACGTACTTTGCCAAGGGCTTAAAGCACCTGCCAAGCGGCTTCTGTCTGCCTGTTTCCAGCTCGTCTCTAATCTCGTCATAGCCAAGTATGTAGTAAATGGAAACCGCTCCAAGCACCGCTCCAAAGGGAACCACTATTATTGTTATAAAGTCCATCCAGCTGCCGACCTTTGGTTCAGCCTCCAGAAACAGTCCTACCAGGAAGGCTATACCCGCGCAAAGTGCAACAGCCGCCTTTCTGGGAAGCTTAAACCTTGTCTGCCACGACTCGCTTACGGCCTCAAACATATTTATTAGGCTTGTTATTCCCGCAAATACAACCGATATGAAAAATACTACCGCAAACAGCTGCCCCATTGGCATTTGCCTGAATATATTGGGAATAGTTATAAACATAAGCGGAGGGCCAGCATTCGGTTCTATTCCAAAGGCAAATACAGCGGGCATTATAGCCAGCGCTGCAAGCATAGCGGCTATTGTATCAAAAACAGCTGTACGTACAGACGCCTTAGGTATATCCTCACCCTTGCCAAGATAGGTTCCATACACGATCATACCTGAACCGGTTATTGAAAGGGAGAAAAATGCCTGTCCCATTGCCATTACCCATGTATCCACATTTAAAAGCTGACTCCAGTCGGGTACAAATAAGAACTTATACCCCTCTGCGGCTCCGGGCAGAAATGCCACCCTAACGGCAAGAACGGCAAAAAGTATAAAAAATGCCGGCATAAGTACCTTATTTATCTTTTCAATTCCTTTTGTCGCGCCAAACATAAGTATCACTGCGGCAAGTATAACGACAATTGCATGCCAAGGAATACTTCCGAAGTTTCCAGTGGCCTGGGCAAAATAAGAAGCCGCATCCTCTGTAAGTATTGCTCCTGTTACAGAGCCTGCCAAAGACCTGAGAACCCATCCTACAATTACAGAATAGCCTATAGCTATTCCAAGTGAACCCATAAGAGGTATCCAGCCAAGGATGTATCCAAGTTTTCCTTTGCCTATTTTATTCCAGCAGTATTCATACGCTCCAAGCGTTCCTGTTTTCGCCCTTCTTCCTATAGCAAACTCTGCGGAAAGCCCTACAAGCCCGAACAGCGCTATAAATAAAAAGTATGGCACAAGAAACGCTCCGCCGCCGTACTGCCCCACGCGGTACGGGAACATCCAAATATTACCCATGCCTACTGCTGAGCCTACACATGCCAGCACAAAGCCAAGCCCGGTGCCAAAACCACCATTTTGGTGTGTGGAATTGGTATTTTCCTTATTCTTCATAACTCCTCCTTTTATTTCCTGCCAAGGCCCTTTACGTACAGGCATTGCCCCTTCCTGATACGGCCTTCATAATAGGTTGACTAACCTTAGTATTAATTATATACTTTTGGTAAAGATTTGTAAAACCGATAATTTCTATGATATAGTTCAATTTTTTCGATATATGGAGGATATGGATATGGAATTGAGAAATGTAAGAACATTTTTATGCGCCGCGGAGCAGTGCAGCTTTTCAAAGGCCGCGGATATTCTGGGATATTCCCAGTCTACAGTCACAACTCAAATACAGCAGCTTGAGCAGGAATTTGACACTTTGCTTTTTGAACGAATACATAAAACAGTAAGGCTTACAGCCTCTGGCAGTGAATTTATAAACTATGCGCAAAAACTGCTCAGAACCGCGGAGGACGCCAAGTCAGCAATGAAAAGGCTTCCCGATGAAAGCGGAGAGCTTAGGATAGCTATGGCGGAATCACTCTGTTTTTCTTTTTTCCCAGATATACTGGAAATTTATCATAAAAAATATCCCAAGGTGGAACTCTGTATAATGACAGGCGGCACCGATGATATATTTTATATGCTTCGCCACAATGAAACTGATATGGTATACACTCTGGACAGGAAAATATATTCCTCCGACCTTATTTCAGCATTAGAAAAGGAAGAGGAAGTGTGTTTTGTCGCCTCCCCATCACATCCCGCCGCTAAAGGCGAGTTTACGCTGGAGGAAACAGCAGGCTTTGATTTTCTTCTGACCGAAAAGGATATGAGCTACAGAAAGCACCTGGATGAGCTAATGGCCTCAAAATCTCTGGAAATACGTCCGTTTTTGGAGCTTGGAAACGTAAACACAATTAAAACGCTTGTCGAAAGAGGCGTAGGAGTTTCTTTTCTTCCAATCTATGCGGTTAAGGAGAGCCTTGAGGCCGGAACCCTTGTAAAGGTAAAGGTTCACGAAAAACCCATAGGGGTATGGAGGCAGCTTTTATATCACAAAAACAAATGGGTTACACCGCAAATGCAGGCAATGGTTGACCTAATTAAAAAATTTGAAAAAAATTAAAAAAGGGGTTGCATTATCCTCATTCATATCATATAATAACATCTTCACTCGAACAATTGTTCAATTAAGGAGATGAGCAAACGTGAATGAAGAAAATACCGGAACCGAATTTATGCATGTCCACAGCGACGTGATAGATAAGGTGAACGAGACAATGCCGGAGGAAGAAATACTTTATGACCTGGCGGAGTTATTTAAAATTTTTGGAGACAGCACAAGGATTAAAATTCTTTATGTGCTTTTTGAGTCCGAAATGTGCGTATTTGATATATCACAGCTTTTAAATATGAGTATGTCTGCCATATCCCACCAGCTTAGAATTTTAAAACAGGCCCAGCTTGTAAAATTCAGGCGTGAAGGGAAAACAGTATTTTACTCTCTGGCCGACGACCACGTAAGGACAATTCTTGGAAACGGCATGGACCATATATGTGAATGAGGAGGAATTAATTATGAAAAAATCATACAAGCTCAATGACCTTGACTGCGCTAACTGCGCCGCAAAAATGGAGGCTGCAATCAACAAAATCGACGGAGTAAACAAGGCTACGGTAAGCTTTATGACACAGAAGCTTACACTCGACGCCGACGACGAAAAATTTGACAGCATTCTCAGCGAAGCCGTATCAGCAGTGGCAAAAGTTGAGCCGGACTGCAAAATTATAATAAAGTAAGGTGAGCACATGACAGATAAACAAAAGCATGCATTATACAGAATAATTATCAGCGCCGTACTGCTTATTGTATTTGCACTGATGGGACTTAATGGAATACTAAAGTTTGCATTATTTTTAATACCGTATCTGATCGTGGGGCTTCCGGTTTTAAAAAAGGCCGCTGTAAACATATCCCACGGGCAGGTATTCGATGAGAACTTTCTGATGTGTCTGGCCACAATAGGAGCTCTGTGTATCGGTGATTATCCCGAGGCCGTTTTTGTAATGCTGTTTTATCAGGTCGGAGACCTGTTTGAGTCCATAGCCGTAGGACGAAGCAGAGACTCCATTTCCTCACTGATGGATATATGCCCTGAATACGTTAATATAGAACGCAATGGCAAAATCGAACAGATAGACCCAGAGGACGCCGCTGTCGGAGACATTATAGTGGTAAAGCCGGGTGAAAAGGTTCCTCTTGACGGCATTATAACCGATGGAACATCAAGCCTGAACACAACCGCCCTTACAGGCGAGTCTCTTCCTATGGACGTGGCCGCAGGCGACAGTATCATAAGCGGCTGTATAAACATGAACGGCCTCTTAAAGGTAAAGGTAACAAAGGAGTATTCGGACTCCACCGTATCGAAAATTCTGGAGCTTGTTGAAAATTCAGCAGATAATAAAGCCCACACAGAAAGCTTTATTACAAAGTTCGCGCGCTACTACACCCCTATAGTCGTTATAGCGGCTGTAATACTGGCGTTTGTTCCACCTATTTTATTCGGCGGTGAATTTAGGGACTGGATAACAAGGGCTCTTAACTTCCTTGTTGTTTCCTGCCCTTGCGCCCTTGTAATTTCCGTTCCGCTTTCATATTTCAGCGGTATAGGCGGAGCGTCTAAGCATGGCATACTTATTAAAGGCTCAAATTATCTTGAGGCCATAGCTAACGCTAAAACAGTCGTATTTGACAAAACCGGTACGCTTACAAAAGGCTCCTTCTTTGTCACAGACGTACATCCTGAGGGAATATCAAGGGATGAGCTTATAGAAATAACCGCGCTTGCGGAAAGCTTCTCCGACCACCCTATATCACTTTCAATCAGAAATGAATGTAAAGCTGACCTGAATACAGGAAGGGTAACGGATACAGAGGAAATCTCCGGATACGGAGTAAAGGCTGTTGTCGATGGAAAAACGGTATGCGCCGGAAATGAAAAGCTGATGAAGCAGATTGGCTGTAAATATGAGGATTATAGCGGCTATGGCACTATTATCCATACTGCCGTAAATGGAGAATACGCAGGATATATAGTAATAGCAGATAAAATTAAGGACGATTCCAAGGAGGCCATTGCTTCTCTTAAGGCCTCCGGCATTGAAAACACCGTTATACTTTCCGGTGACAAAAAGACCGTAGCGGATAAAATTGCCGGAGAGCTTGGAATAGACACCGTATATGCCGAGCTTCTTCCGGCCGACAAGGTAAGCAGGCTTGAGGATATAATAAAAAGCAGCGGCGGCGCTACTGTTTTTGTAGGCGACGGAATAAATGACGCGCCCTCTCTCTCCCGCGCTGACATTGGAATTGCAATGGGAGCGCTAGGCTCAGACGCCGCCATTGAGGCCGCAGACATAGTGCTTATGGACGATAAGCCCTCTAAAATATCCTTAGCACTTAAAATAGCAAAAAAGACAAAGGCTATAGTAAGACAGAATATAACCTTTGCCCTTGCTGTTAAAATATTTGTGCTGATACTAAGCGCCGCAGGCATGTCAAATATGTGGGAAGCGGTATTCGCTGATGTAGGAGTATCCGTAATTGCTATAATTAACGCCACAAGAGCCATGAAAATAAAATAAGCCCTGTACCCCGTCTCTTAAAACAGAGACGGGGTTTTTTACGTCTTTATATCCCTGTTATCCAGTATTAATGCGGATACGGCAGTAAATATAACTGTAAAGGACAGCACGCTTATTATAAAACCCTCCATTCCGAATTCGATATTAGGATTATTTGCCCTCATGCCGTAGGCAAAAAGCGCATAGGGCCAAAAAAGTGGAAATCCTTTAGCCAGAGCGGCAAGCCCCGCTATACCTCCAAGCAGCGCCATACCAACCGGAACGGCAAAGGAGCGTATAACCATTGATAGCAGCAGCTGTAAAGAGCATACAGCCGCGCTTCCCAGTACTCCGCATATAAGCCATTGGGCAGCCTGACCGGGAAACGGACCGTTCAGCCCCGCTATCTTACCTGATACTATAAATAAAACGGCAATCCATGTCAGTGAAAGCGCAGCCATTTTCATCGCCGTTATGAGCTTAGTAATAACAATAACTACGGGTGAAACAGGCATAGTCATAAGTCTGTTCCAGTTCCCGTTCATATGCTCAAGCCTCCACAGATATGAGCAGTATACTCCAAACAGCGCAGGCATAAAAAAGTAGCACAGAAACAGTGTATGCTGTGTCCATAGGCTGTACCATTCATCCTTTAATATTCCTATGTTTCCCATATAGTTTACAGTGCCTATAACTGCTGAAATCAGAGGAAGGACTATAAAAGCAATCCACACAGGCGAGCCCTTAAGCTTCTTATTTTCGGCCCTCAAAGCGTATGCAACCATTATACATCTCTCCTTTCGGCCGCAATTCTGCCTATTATATAAAGCGCTACAAGCCACACAAGCACAGCGGCAATTCCTGGCATATCAGGTTCCCGCCAATAAAAATCCGCTGTCCTTGAAGCTGCGTCCCAGTCCATAATTACAAGCGACAAAGCGCCGTAGCTTCCCCAAATTATAAGCTTCCTAAAAGGCTCCGATGGCAAAAACAGCAGAAACATACCGCTGAATGAACCAACTATTCCGACCGCAAATGGAACAAACTGATTTTTTATTTCCATTGACAGGTTCAGCTGAAGCATATATACGGCAAGTGTGACCAAAAATCCAATGCATGTAGTAGTCAAAATCTTATCAGACGGTACAGGCCCGTTAAATTCATACAGCTGTCCAATTAACAAAATAACAGCCGTCTGAAGTATAAAAAACAAAACCATAGCCAACAGGCCGAAAACAGCCTTTGCGTTATAAAGCGACGATTTATTCTGCATTGTATAAAGCAGCTTGCAGGTATCTCCCCTATGCTCCAAATCAGCGTTCTGTCCCGCTGTTACCGCCGCAAGCACAGGGCATATTACGGCATCAAGCACCGGTATATTATAAAGAATATCAAACCAGCCGTTCTCTATCTTCTGTCCTGACTTAAAGCTCCACAAAAGCCAGAAAAGCTCAATGGCGGCAAAGGCGGCAACTATCAGAAACGTATGCTTCCTCCTGCTTTTGAAAAATTCCTCCTTCAAAGCTGTCATAAGCTCCCCGCCTTTCCGGTAAGGTCTATAAATATGTCCTCAAGACTCTTTTCCTTTTTCTCCAGCCTGTATATATCTAGGTTATTTTCCATTAGGAAGCGGGCTGTCTCCCCTATTTTATAATCCGGCATGTCTCCCAGCATAAGCATTAGGCCATCCTGCTCAAAGGCCACTCCCGCCTTTTTGAGAACAATCTGAGCAATCTCATTATCATTTGTCCTAAGAGCTACTCCCGCCCTGCTTTTTGAGTGGAGCTTTTTCAGGCTGTCCTGGAATATCAGCCTTCCGCTGTTTATAATTCCGACGTAATCCGCCATTTTATCAATCTCCTCTAAGAGGTGACTGGATACAATTACCGTCATGTCGAAAGTTTTGGGCAGGCTTACGATAAGCTCCCTTATTTCCTGTATACCGGACGGGTCCAGCCCGTTTGTGGGTTCGTCAAGTATTAACAGCTTGGGTTGACCAAGCAGAGCCGCCGCCAGACCAAGCCTCTGCTTCATTCCAAGTGAATAGGCCCCTGCCTTTTTATCCTTTTGCCCCTCCAGCCTCACTATCGAAAGAACCTCGTTTATCTGCTGATATGGAACCCTTTTCAGGTCCGCCACTATCTTTAAATTTTCTCCGCCGGTCAAGTGCGCGTAGTAGGATGGAGATTCTATAAGCGAACCCGTTTCTTTGAGTATTTTTAGCCGGTTGTTCTTATCGGCCTTTTTCCCGAAAATCTCAACCTCTCCCCCAGTAGGTCTTACAAGGCCCAGAAGCATTTTAAGAGTTGTGCTTTTGCCTGCACCGTTTGGCCCAAGAAAACCGTAGACGCACTTTTTGGGAACCCTGAGGCTTACGTCCTCCACCGAATATTTTTTACCGTATTTTTTGCTTAGTCCTTTAGTTATAACCGCTGTATCCATTTGTCTGCCTCCTTTTTTGGCAGTATAATTTAAAAGCCTTAAATCTACATGACGCAAGCCTTAAAATTACCTTACGTTTCGCCATCTGCTATGACAAAACTGCTATTTTGCTGTATTATTTATACGGTGATGAATATGCAGAACACAGAAAGAAAAATACTGATAGCGGACGACGACCCCCAGATAAGGAAAATGCTTGAATATATTTTAAAATCCGGCGGATACAAAAATATAATTTCCGCCGCAAGCTGTGCCGATGCCGAGCTTTTCGTAAAAATACACTCTCCTCATATAATGATACTGGACATAATGTTTCCTGACGGAGACGGATTTTCACTTCTGAATAAAATAAGGCAGACAAGCGGCGCCCCGGCACTTTTTTTGTCGGCAAGGGATGAGGACAACAGCCGGCTTAGAGGTCTGGGACTTGGGGCGGACGACTACATTACAAAGCCCTTTAACGGTGATGAGCTTATATTAAGGCTGACAAATATTTTAAGACGGGTATACCGTGACGAGGACGATATTTTAAATCTCGGAGACAGACAGATTAACTGGGGAAGCGGCCAAATAACTGGCCCCGAAGGTGAAATTTCGCTGACGGCCAAGGAATATGCCATTTTAAAAAAGCTGGCGGAAAACCGCGGAAGAATTGTAACCATAGACGGCCTGTGCGACGCAGTTTGGAAAGACGGTAACTTTGGCTATGAAAATGCGCTAATGGTTTATATACGAAGGCTCCGTGAAAAGCTGGAAGATAACCCTTCCAAGCCCAAATGGATAATAACCTCTAGGGGTCTTGGCTATAAACTGGCAAAGGAGTAAAGCTATGGAAGACTTTAAAATCAAATCAGCTGTAAAAATAGCTCTTCTTACGGCCGCCGCGCTTGCCCTTTCAATTATAATAGCCGGTACCATAATAATTATATTGGCGGCAAATACCAGTGAATCAGGTGATTACAAGATAAGCACAAGAGAAATATCCGAAGCGCTGGTTATGGACTCCAAATCCTATACAATTGACAGGAAATATACCGATTATCTTGATGAAAGCGGTCGTTTTGCCATGCTGATTGACGAAAGCGGAAACGTGGCATGGGATTATAACAGGCCGGATGATATTCCGGATGTCTATTCCCTTCAGGATATCGCTTCACTTAGCCGCTGGTATTTAAACGATTATCCTGTATATGTGCGTACCAGAGACGACGGAATATTTGTAATGGGCAGCCCAAAGGGCAGCTACTGGAAATATGAGCTTATATTTCCCACAGAACAGCTGGAAGCAATAATCGTGAGCATTATACCGCTTGCCGTATTAGACACGGCTGCAATACTTATGATAGGAATTTACTTTAACAGAAGGTCGGTCAAAAAAAGGGAGGAAGCCCGAACGGAATGGATAGCTGGGATTTCCCATGACATTAGGACTCCCCTGACGGTTGTGATGGGATGCGCCGAGGATATATATAAGCAAAGCGCAGACGAAAGGGCCAATATAATATTAAAAAATGGAGAAAGCATAACTTCGCTTGTATCCGACATGAATTTAGTAAATAAACTGCAGTACGGTATGCTGCCGCTCAGCATTAAAGCCGTGCGGCCTGCCTCTTTAATCAGAAGCGCTGCTGCGGAAGTAATAAACAGTTCCCTTTCCGATAATTTTGAGATTGAAATAGGAAATCTCGACAATTCCATTGTTGTTAAGGGAGACGAAAAGCTGCTTATAAGGGCGTTGATAAATTTAATGCGCAACAGCATATCCCATAATCCATACGGGTGCAAAATAACAGTTGAGCTTGTGAGGAAATACATATGGGCCATTATAACAATACGAGATAACGGCGTTGGCTTTCCTGCGTCCGTCATTAATGGGGAGAGAAATTCCGATGGCAGCCACGGGCTTGGACTTGTGATAGCTGAGAAAACCATAAAATCCCATGGCGGCAGACTTAAGCTGTATAACGGCGGCGGTGCCTGTGCGTGTATAAAACTGAGAATAACGCACATACCTTAGCCCGCAGCTATAAAAATGCACGGTAAGGAAACCATGTTTAAATGCTATATCCTCACCGTGCAATTATTTTTCAGACTGTAATAACCTTCTCCGCGCTTTTCATTCTTTCAAGTATCTCGTACATATTACTGATTGTTCCGGCCTTCAGCTCTCCAGCTATGCCATAGAAGTTTAAGCATGTGCCGCATACAAGAACCTCTGTTCCCTTTTCCTCAAGGGTGCTTATACTCTTTATTATGTCCAGCTTATCGCTTGTAGGCAGCTTAACTCCGCTGTTCATAAATATTACGCTCTCAGGTATGTCATCGCTGTCTGACAGCGTATAAAGCATCATTTTAGCAAGGCTGTGCCCTAGGGTATAATCCCCTTCACCAACGTAATCCTTGCCGAAAAATACAGTATATCCTTTTTTAGGAGAGCTTTCTTTTATTATATCCGTCTCAGCACCCTTGGAAAATATTACGTTATAGCCATCCTCAATTTGTTCTGTGCGTACTTCTATATTGCTGTTTGTGGCAAGTCTTTTCAGGTTTTCCACAGCCATTTCATTATCAACGGCAACCGTTATATTTATTTCCCCGCTGTCAATTTCCCTTTTAGCCAGCACCACCGGCATCGGACAGGCCTTTCCTCTGGCATCTATAAACTTAGGCATAAAATCACCCTTTCCTGTAAAAGTATTTTTTTAAAGTATATCCTTATTGCGCTCCTCTGTCAAAAAAATTATAATGGCAGTGAGGTGTTTTTATGCGAAACGACGAATATTATCTCCTTGCCTTCAACTCCACACATGCTGCAGTTTCAGCGGAAAAACTGCTGTCAGCGCAGTTAGAGGTCACAATAATGCCCACGCTTAGGAAAATCACCGCCTCCTGCGGTATATCGCTTAGAATAGAGGATAAGGATTTTGAAAAGCTGAAGGCCATTCTCTCGGCCAATACGCTGGATTGTTCCCTTTACAGGGTTTTAAACGGCGAACCCAGCCTCTTATAAACATAAACGGCCTTCCGTTGGGATTCGGAAGGCCTTAAGAAATAAAAGGTTTTAATGAAATAAATAAAGGGGCATTTATTTATTCATTTGAATTTATCGCTTTAGCAGATGTAAGTGCTAAAGTTATAAAGTATATTACTCTTGCTTTTTATATTTGTCAATAGTTTTTTCAAAAATTTGTTTAAAAATTCCCCCTGGACAGGCTGTCCGGGGGGATAAATTTTATTTTACAGGAATTAAAGCTTCCTTGCCACCCATATAAGGTCTTAAAACCTCTGGTATTTTTACTGTTCCGTCCGCCTGAAGGTTGTTTTCAAGGAACGCAATTAACATTCTGGGAGGAGCTACAACAGTATTGTTAAGAGTATGGGCAAAATATTTCTCTCCGTTTTCGCCTGTCACTCTTATTCTAAGTCTCCTTGCCTGCGCGTCACCGAGGTTTGAGCAGCTTCCAACCTCAAAATACTTTTTCTGCCTTGGCGACCAAGCCTCAACGTCAACTGACTTAACCTTAAGGTCCGCAAGGTCTCCTGAGCAGCACTCAAGTGTTCTTACAGGAACATCCAAAGATCTGAAAAGATCTACTGTATTCTGCCAAAGTTTATCGTACCACGCCATGCTGTCCTCCGGCTTACATACGACAATCATTTCCTGCTTCTCAAACTGGTGAATTCTGTACACTCCTCTTTCCTCTATGCCGTGGGCGCCCTTTTCCTTACGGAAGCAGGGAGAATAGCTTGTAAGAGTATAGGGAAGGTCAGCCTCCTTATTCATTGTGTCAATAAATTTGCCAATCATAGAATGCTCGCTTGTACCGATAAGGTAAAGGTCCTCGCCCTCTATTTTATACATCATTGCGTCCATTTCTTCAAAGCTCATAACACCCGTAACAACGTCGCTTCTTATCATAAAAGGCGGCACACAGTAGGTAAAGCCTCTGTCAATCATAAAATCGCGCGCATATGATATAACAGCTGAGTGAAGTCTTGCAATATCACCCATAAGGTAATAGAAGCCGTTTCCTGCAACCTTTCTTGCGCTGTCAAGGTCAATGCCGTTAAAGCTCTCCATTATTTCTGTATGGTAGGGGATTTCAAAATCAGGCACAACGGGCTCGCCGTATTTCTGAATTTCAACGTTTTCGCTGTCGTCCCTTCCGATAGGCACAGAAGGGTCAATGATGTTTGGAATAGACATCATTATTTTCTTTATTTTTTCTTCAACTTCCTTTTCTCTTTCTGAAAGCTCATCTACCCTTGCAGAGTTTTTTGCGACCTCTGCCTTTACTCTTTCGGCCTCTTCCTTCTCGCCCTTTGCCATAAGTCCGCCAATCTGCTTTGATAGCTTGTTTCTGTCAGCGCGAAGCGCCTCAACCTCCTGCTTTATTTTTCTGTTTTCAAGGTCAAGCTCTATTACCTCATCAACGAGGGGAAGCTTTCTGTCCTGAAACTTGTTTCTAATGTTCTGTTTTACAACCTCTGGATTTTCTCTTACAAATTTAATGTCTAACACTGTCATTTCCTCCTAAAAGCCAATATTTTCTGCTTAATGGGCGGATTAAAAAAGGCCCGTCCCATTAAGCCATACGCCTAAACTGGGACGAGCCGATATGCCCGCGTTGCCACCCGTATTGACGGTTAATATAACCGCCCTCTCGATAAAGCTGTAAAGGGCTTTTCCCTTCCGGCTTTCACCGGGGACTAAGAAAGTGGAACATCCTTTCACGCTGCCGTCTTTCACCAACCGCCGGCTCTCTGATAACGCTGTGGGATTTAGCTTTCCTCAAAACGTCCTGATTTTTTATGAACATGAAGATATTATAGCACATAAAATTTAAAAAGCAATAATAAAATAACTGTTTTTAGTTTACAATTGACCTAAGGTAATTTGAAGTATATAATAATTATTATCAATTACTATTATTTAAAATTTAGCAGGTGATTTTATGAATTATCATATATTATTAGGTTTACTTGTACCTTTTATAGGAACAGCGCTGGGCTCTGCCTGTGTCTTTTTCCTTAAAGACCAAATTAACCCCCGCGTTCAAAAGGCGCTGTTAGGCTTTGCCTCCGGAGTTATGATTGCGGCCTCGGTATGGTCGCTACTTATACCAGCCATGGATATGTCTTCAGATATGGGAAAACTGGCGTTTATTCCGGCCGCCATCGGTTTTTCACTTGGCATAGCATTTCTTCTCATTATGGACAGGATAATACCTCATATGCATCTTGGCGGACAAAAGGAAGGCTTAAAAAGCTCTTTGGGAAAAAATGCAATGCTTGTACTTGCCGTTACACTGCACAATATTCCTGAGGGAATGGCAGTTGGAGTAGTATTTGCCGGAGCGTTAGCCGGAGACAGCACTATATCTACAGCAGGGGCCTTTGCGCTGGCAATCGGCATAGCCATTCAGAATTTTCCTGAGGGTGCCGTTATTTCCCTTCCGCTTAAAAGCGACGGCACAAGCAAAAGGCGCGCTTTTCTTTATGGCGCGATGTCTGGCATTGTGGAACCAATAGGCGCGGTAATCACTATAGCGCTGGCATCCTTTATAGTTCCCGTACTTCCTTATCTGCTTGCCTTTGCTGCCGGTGCAATGGCATATGTTGTAGTGGAGGAGCTTATACCCGAAGCCTCCGAGGGGGATCATTCAAACATTGGTACAATAGGATTTGCCGTCGGATTTGTAATAATGATGATTTTAGACGTAGCGCTAGGTTAATTTAAAGTGAGGCGGATTTTCCGCCTTATTTTATTTTTCTGCAGTTTCGGCTATCGCCTCAATTCCTCTTTGCACCTGAGCTTCAGCAAAGCCATACTGGTCCTGTCCATCCGCTTCTTCCATCTCAGTATTGCCAAGAAGTATGAAGAACACATAATTACCTATACGGTATACTTCAGATGCGTTTATCCTAGCCGTATCCTCCGGATACAGGTTCACGCTTTCCACAAGCCTTTTCCTATAGGAGCTGAGCTTATCCTCAATATTTTTGGCCTCTCCCTCCTTTGCCTCTATCCCGACAAAAGTGTCTGCCCTTCCGTCCAGCACGGAAACCTCGGCAAAATATGCCGCCGTATCCTTTGCTTCTATACCGAAGGTTTCTTCAAAATCATCCTCGTCCAGCATTTCACCCGGAACATAATCCTCGCCATAGGCTTGCTTTACCGCTTCATAGAATTCCAAAAGCATTCCTGTTTCAACCTCTGTGTCTATGGAAGTGTTCTGTCCGGCCGACGAGCCTTTACATGAGACAAGAGAAAATGCCAAGGATATAATCAGCATGGCCGTTAAAAGTCTTTTTTTCATAATAACCTCCTGAAATAATATTTATTAATATCCTTCCCTGAATTATCTATAAAATTCCTAAAATAAAAAAGGTACGGTTAATCCGTACACTTTTCATTTAAATTATATTTATTTTTACTTTTGGTATAGACCAGATAAAGATCCAGTCATATAAAAGCCCCTTTCGTGGCATATTATTTGCCGTAAAATAAATCAATCCAGAAATCTAAAGTACTGTCCTTTGACTCTATAAATGAATAAACCATGGCTGGCGAATCTGTTATCACGCCGTCAGCACCACACAAAATGATTTTTTTAATGGTTTCTTCTGAGTTGGCTGTCCATGTATAGACCTTCTTATCTGTAAAATGTGCTCTGGAAACCATTTCACTAGATAAAAATGTTGTTTCAATGCTGTAGCCGTCTATATATTTGATATTGTAATCATCAGTCAGGAGGAGAGTTGTTATATATACAGTTTCTATCGACTTATTATATTCCTTCACTTTACGCAGTATATCCATATTCATTGAAGCAATAACACACTGCTTCTCCATTCCGTATTTCTCAATCAGGTCAACAGTAGACCTTTCCAAATCGGTCTCATGTCCGGTTGATTTCAGTTCAATCATCAGGCCAATTTTATTTTTTGCGGCTTCAAGCATTTCCTCAAGCTTAGGTATCTTCTCTCCTTCAAAATACATGGAATAATAGGAGCCTGCATCAAATTTCGCAACCTCATCATAGTCTGTTTCCCACACATTTTTGTCCACACCTGCAGTTCTTTTAAAGTGAGAATCGTGCATTACAATAAGTTCCCTGTCTCTTGTCTGCTGTACATCGATTTCGGCCATATCCGCTCCGTCCGCAATTGCTGTGTTCAGTGCCGTCAAGGTGTTTTCAGGTGCCCAATATGCTCCTGCGCGGTGGGCAATAACCATTATCGACGTGTCTTCAGGAATAGAATAACGGCTTCCCATTTCTGTTTCACTGAACATCATCAGCATAACTGCCGCAATTAATATCGATATGGTCTTTTTTATTACTTCAGACACTTTTATCTTCTCTTTAACAAACTGGTAATTATCTTGCCTATAGCTATGATATAAAATTATAACCACAGCAGTAAATAACGCGGCAAATATAGAGTTGCCAAATATTATTGCGCTGATGTTCAGCTTAGTATACAGCATCTTAAAAGCATAAACCCTTGATGCTCCTGAATAAGACAAATTGCAGTTCAGATAAATTAAATAAACAAAAGCAACCCATACTATCGCAGACAATAAAAAATAAATTGCAGTTGAAACTAACACTGTCGCGGCTGTTTTAATTTTTCTGGATTTAAGTATTTCCGAGTTTGGTTTTCTAGAATCCATAAAGGTACAGTCTTTTAAAATTGCGTGCGGTATTATAAATATATTTTTGAGAAGAGCATAATTAATAAGCAGTATCCCAAATACAAAACCAATTATATACATAGGGTTTTCAAAAATAAACTCCATAATAAATTCCGGTATTTTAAACTTTCTCAGCTCATCTCCCAAAACAAAAAAGTTTGAAAGTCCTAATAAAGGCAAAATCAATATAAATGTTGGCAGATTTTTATAATGAAATATCCTAACAGATTTTTTAAGTGTCTCCTTCCATAGCTCAAAAACAGAAAATTTCACATGCCGCCAGCCCCAATCAGAGTACAGAATTAAAGCCGTAATTTCAAAGTAAACATAAAATGCAAATATTAAAAAAGCGCAAAGAGCAAGCGGATAGGAGTATGGAGACATAAACAGCTGAAGTATGTTCTCCTGACCTATATATGTTAAGCCAGCCAGCTTTACAGCGTAATTAAAAATCCATTTAACAGTCGGATAAATGTAATAAAAGCCAATTATTTTATATGGTATCTCAAACCACAGCAGCTTCGGCCAATTTGAAATAGCTACATTAGCTACAGACTTAATAAAATTTTTCATAACAAAACCGCCTTCACTAACAGTACTTGTATATTTAAAGCTTCGACAAAAACGCTACCTTTATACAATTATAAACCAGATAAAAATTTAACCCCCTAGAAATCAAGATTTCTAGGGGGTTTTCTCAATTACTTAGGTACGTAAGGCCCCTTATATGGAAAAAAATCGTATAATTCTAAGAACAGTATTATACCATCGTGTTATATAAATTAAAAGCCCCTTTTACAGAGCCCTTTATATTTTTCCACTTTAACAAAACACTTAGGTTTATCACAAAAAGATTAACATTAACAGCGTTCCTTAACGAACAACACAAAGCTTCGTAATCAAGGGTTTCATAACATAATTCACTTCGAGTTAAGTCGTCCATAAAGCCAAGTCTTAGGTATACTAGCAAGAATTTTGCAAAATGTGTAAGCTGATATCAAAAATATTTTCTACATTTGCCGAAATTAAACTTGACAATTAATTTCGGCAGTTGTAGAATAAAAACATAGACAAATGTCTTAAAGGAGATGATAACATGGAACAAATGAAAAAACTACCGGACTCGGAGTTTGATATTATGAAAGTGGTATGGGCAAATGAACCGCCTGTAACAACAAATATCATAATGGAACAGCTCGGAAATAAAAAAGGCTGGAAAGCGCAAACTGTCATTTCTCTAATGCTCCGGCTGGTTGAACGCGGATTTATAAAGACAGAAAAGAGAGGAAAGGAACGTGTGTATTACCCTCTTATCGGCAAAGGAGATTACCTAAAGTTTGAGACAAGTAATTTTATGAAGCAATACCATGACAACTCCGTACTCGACCTTGTAAACACTCTATATGCAAACAAAGCACTATCGGAAAAGGATATCGATGAATTGCTGCAATGGGCAAAAGAACGGAGGGATTAGCATGCCAGGTTTTATGATTACGCTGCTGATATGCTCCATTACTATGTCGGCACTTGCACTGCTTTATATGGCGTTAACTCCTTTTTTAGCCAAACGTTATTCTGAAAAAGTCCGCTATTACTCGTGGCTTTTTATTGTAATCGGTTTGATAATTCCTTTTCGGCCACAGCTTAGCGATTCTATTATTAAGGTTAATGTGCCAATCAACGCAACTGTACCAAACATCCAAATAGGTGACAGAGCACCTATTACCGTTTACGCTGGAAACGTTATTCCTTCTACTTTACACAATATTTCATGGTGGCAGATTGCGGAGGCGGTATGGATTGCAGGAATAATTATTTTTCTTGTTTATCATGCAGTCAAGCACTATCGTTTTTTAAAACTGGCGGCAAGGTGGAGTGAGAATATTACCGATGAACAGACGTTGATGCTACTCCAAGCGTTGAAATATCAAATTGGGTTATCTCAAAATATAGGCTTACAGACTTGTGAAAGCATTGGAAGTCCTATGATGATTGGTTTTGTAAATCCCTGTATTTTGCTGCCAAGTGCAAATTTTACGTTAGATGAGCTCTTTTTTATCTTAAAGCATGAGCTTATTCATTACAAGCGAAAAGACCTATGGTATAAAAGTTTGGTGATGATTGCAACTGCTATCCATTGGTTTAATCCCATTGTTTATTTCATGGCAAGAGCGATTGACGTTCAATGTGAATTATCCTGCGACGAGGAGGTTGTTCGCAATACAGATGCAGACATACGACAGTTTTATAGTGAAACAATTATCGGCGTAATCAGATATCAATCAAAACTAAAAACAGCACTATCTACTAATTTTTATGGAGGTAAAAAAGGTATGAAAAAACGTATTTTTTCAATAATGGATACACGTAAGAAAAAAGCTGGAGTTGCCGTTCTGTGTGGTGTATTAATGTTCACGCTAGGAACAGGCTTTGCTTTTGCCGCGAAAATGGAAACACAATCTCTGCCAGAGAGTATAAAAGAGGATATTATGGTATCTGCCAAATTTCTCCCGGATCCTGCAATCTATACAAAGTATTCTCCTTATGGCATTACTATTTCAAGCGATGGTAAAATATTGCAATATAATGGGCAGAGAGTAAGGCTTTTTGTTGATGAACATTCTGAAGTAGAAGCATTCTTTTTAGATGAAGCAGGTGAGCTCGACTTGGCTGTTAACCGTAACGAGGCTGGTATTATAACAGGAATTGAAAGTATCTCTGATATAAAAGCACAGCAATATTGCGCCGATTTCTTCGCTAATGACCTCAATCCTACAGACACCTCGGAAGCTATACCACAAGATTTTGCAGTAGATGTGGCAACGGATATAGTAGGACAAAATAAATATGAGCAATATTCAGCATATGGTATTATACTTTCGGCAGACGGTAAAGTCTTAAATTATGACGGTCAACGTGTAAAGCTGTTTGCAGATATGCTTTCAGATGGTTCCTTTGAGGCATATTGGTTCGACGAAGCCGGAACAGTCAACTTGTCTGTTGTTAGAAATGCATCTGATCAAATTACTGCAATTGAGAGTATTTCGGAAAAGCAAGCAGAAGAATATCGCTCAGCATTAGATATATATGAGCAAAATGCTTTAATTGGGCTAGATGATAAAGTATCAGAAAAAGTTAACAATCTATTTCCTGGAAACTAAAATAAGATAACGCCCAATGGCAACGTAGATTTTTCCAAAACATTAATGCGAATTTCAGACACTTACGGCCTCAGCAACAAATTATTAAAAATAAAAAAGTGTAACCTTTTGGTTACACTTTTCACACATTGCGGAGGCAGGATTTGAACCTACGACCTCCGGGTTATGAGCCCGACGAGCTACCGGACTGCTCTACTCCGCGTTATTAAAGAGATGGTTGGGGAAGGATTCGGACCTTCGAAGCTATCGCAACAGATTTACAGTCTGCCCCCTTTGGCCACTCGGGAACCCA
>PPYF01066199.1_pt1 | contig 26317 bp, 24 predicted proteins | sample 1559871 | NCBI WGS metagenome assembly PPYF01 (sample SAMN08240021, study PRJNA423297) | Human gut metagenome, whole genome shotgun sequencing project. | reverse complement strand
AAGTGGTGCCACCAGGAATCGAACCGGGGACACAAGGATTTTCAGTCCTTTGCTCTACCAACTGAGCTATGGCACCATTTTTATCTCTTTTGCGGTTGCAAAGGTAATGAAAGTTTTGGACTATGCAAGAGGTTAGGAAATAAAAAACGCTGATAATTCTCTATATAGTTAATTATCAGCGTATATTTTTTAGAAGAGTATGGAATAAATCCGTTATTTATGCCTTCTTCTTTTATTTTATTCTTGAGGTTTTGTCATTTTCGGATTTCTATTTGATATCCTCTTTTCCCCGGTTTTGGGGCATTTTGTCTATTCAACCTCTTCCTGCTGAGCGGCAGATTCCTCTTTAAGCGGATTCCAGCCTTGTGCCTTCAGTTCAAATTCCTGTCCGTCGCGGCTGATGAGGGCACAACCCAGTTCCGATTTAGTAATATGACCTATCAGCTTAATGCCTTCCATTTCGGAAACCTTTTCATGGTCGGCGATGGGCACGGTGAACAGCAGTTCGTAATCCTCGCCGCCGTTGAGGGCGCAAGTCGTCAGGTTCATGTTGAACTCCTCTGCCATGACGGCCGTTTGGTAGTCGATGGGAATATGCTCTTCATAGATGCGGCAACCGACCTTGCTTTGCGTGCAGATATGCAGTAACTCCGAGGATAGGCCGTCGGAAACATCCATCATGGAAGTAGGCTGAATACCTTCTTTAGCCAACTTCTGAATAATGTCGCGGCGGGCTTCCGGTTTCAGTTGCCGTTCCAGCAGATACTCTTTGCCAGCGAAATCAGGTTGTAAATCTTTGTCACCCCCTTTAAGGACGCTCTTCTCACGTTCCAGCAGTTGCAAGCCCATATAGGCTGCACCTAAGTCGCCGGAAACACAGATAAGGTCAGTCTCTTTGGCGCCGTTGCGATAAACAACCTTTCCTTTCTCACCTTCACCGATACAAGTGATGCTGATTGTGAGTCCCGTATAGGAAGAAGAGGTATCACCGCCTACAATATCCACTCCGTATTCCTCACAGGCAAGGCGGATGCCGGCATACAACTCTTCCATATCCTCTACGCTGAAACGTTTGGACAGTCCCAGCGAAACGGTGATTTGCCGGGGTGTACCGTTCATGGCATATATATCGGAAAAATTTACTACGGCCGATTTATATCCCAAATGTTTCAAAGGTACATACGTCAAATCGAAATGTACGCCTTCCAGTAACAAATCGGTGGTTACCAGCACTTCTTTGTCCGCCGGGTAGGAGAGGACGGCGGCATCATCCCCGATGCCGTACCGGCTTGATTCGTTTTTTAATTCGATACTCTCGGTCAGGTGGCGGATGAGGCCGAACTCACCGAGAGTTGCTATTTCTGTTCTCATCTTAATTAGTTGAAAGGTTAAAGTTGATAGTTTAAAAGCGAATAGTTACCGCGTACTTACACTGCACGGCAACTTTCAACTCCCGACTATCAACTTTCAACCATTTATTTACTTACGCTCTGTTAATCAACTCCCTCATAATCTCCGTCATCTTCGGCTGTGCGGCATCCGCAGCTTTCTGCACTTCTTCGTGGGAAACCTCTACAATCTTGCCTTCCACGCCTAAGTCCGTGATAACCGATACGCCGAACACTTTGATACCGCAGTGGTTCGCTACGATTACTTCGGGAACGGTAGACATACCTACCGCATCCGCACCCAGGATACGAAACATCTTGTATTCCGCCGGAGTTTCAAACGTAGGCCCTTGCGTGCCGATGTACACACCGTGCTGCACCTTGATACCCTTTTCTGCTGCAATTGCATCCGCCTTGCGGATAAGCTCTTTATCGTACGCCTCGCTCATGTCCGGGAAGCGCGGGCCATACGGAATATTCCTGCCGTGCAGCGGATGTTCGGGGAAGAAATTGATGTGATCGGTGATAATCATCAGGTCGCCGATTTCAAAATCGGGATTCGTACCGCCGCTGGCATTAGAAACAAACAAGGTCTTGATACCCAGTTCCCGCATTACACGTACCGGGAAGGTCACTTCCTTCATGGAATATCCCTCATAGAAGTGGAAGCGTCCTTGCATGGCCATAATATCCTTATTACCCAGCTTGCCGAAAATCAGTTTGCCGCTGTGTCCCTCTACCGTAGAAACGGGGAAGTTGGGAATATCCTCATACTTTATTTCATACTTCTCGGTAATCTCACCTGCAAGGCTGCCAAGTCCGGTTCCGAGGATAATTGCTGTCTCAGGATGCGTGTGCATCTTACCTTTCAGATAAGCTGCGGTTTCTTGAATACGTTCTAACATAGCCAATAATGTTTTGGTTAAATATATATTGTTGATTTTGTAAAAACTCTATTTCGATGGGAAGCACATAAATGTACGGCTTCAGCGTTTCGTTCAGGTTGGGATGGTTCTTCAGTCGGGTAGCATCTTTCTCTGTCGTGATAATCAGCCTTTTGTTTCCCTTCAACTGGTTAAATTGTTTCTCGATGAGCAGCAAGTCTTTCTCGCCGAAGTCATGGTGGTCGCCGAACTCCAGCAGGCTGACGCTGGAGGTGTAGGACTTCACTTCTTCCACCAGTGGGGCGGGAGAGGCGATGCCCGTAACGAGTAGCACCTGTTCGTCTCCGGTGCAGGTAATTCTGCCTTTTGCCTTTTCGGGGAACAGTGGCATCAGCGAGCCATAGCGGAATCTGGAGAAATACAGTTGCTGGTACGGATACAGATTCAACCTCTTGGTGATGATGTTGAAATCTATCGGCTTGATATCATCCGGACACTTTGTTACAATGACTATCTGGGCGCGGTTTTTCCCGCAGGCGGGTTCGCGCAGTCTTCCGGCAGGCAACAGGGCGTCGTCACACAGCAACCGGTGGTAGTCGGTCAGCAGGATATTCATTCCTGCCTTTACATGGCGATGCTGGAAGGCATCGTCCAGTAACACTGCATCCACGGCAGGATTCTTCAATGTAAGCAACTGCTCGATGCCGTGACAGCGGTTTTCATCTACCGCTACCCGTATATCCGGAAACTTGCTCTTTATCTGATAGGGTTCGTCGCCGATTTTCTGTACGCTGCTTTCGGCGGTTGCCAGTATGTAACCTTTGCTCTTCCGTTTGTATCCGCGGCTCAGTGTAGCTACGTTTATACCTTCATTCTGCAATAACTTTATCAGATACTCCGTATGCGGCGTTTTGCCCGTTCCACCTACGGCGATGTTGCCTACACATATCACAGGAACGTCAAAACTCCTTGATCGGAGCCAGCCCCAGTCAAAGAGTTTGTTTCGCAAGCACACCCCTGCCCCGTAGAGCCAGGACAAGGGATATAGCCAATGATGTATTTTTACGGATGCATCTTTCATTTAAATTTATTGTATGTTCAGTTCAAACGGTACGCGTGCCTGTATGCGGTCTATCTTGTCAAAGTTCTCGATGATGCTGAACTGACGGTACATATCGCTCATTTTGCCGTTCAGCATGCGCCCCTTGATATAATTTCCGGGATTCGTATTCATCAGGCTTTCCAGGAAACCCTCTTTCTTGGGATAACTCATTACGGTGTAAGCGTCTACACCTGCTTTTGCAATGGCAATCTCCAACGCCTTGTCCAGGCCGCCCAATTCGTCCACCAGTCCCAGTTCTTTGGCGGTGCTTCCGGTCCATACACGGCCTTGCGCTATCTTGTCCAGTTCTTCCATACTGATGCCGCGTCCGTCGGAGCAGCGGGTCAGGAAGAGTTCGTAGCCGTTGTTGACGTACATCTGCATCAATCCCTTTTCACCGTCGTTCATGGGGCGGGTCAGGTTGCCGAAGTCGGCATACGGGTTGGTCTTTACTACGTCGAAGTTCACACCCAGTTTCTCCGTCAGCCCTTTGGCGTTGGGCATCATTCCGAAGATACCGATAGAGCCGGTCAGTGTGGTAGGTTCGGCAACGATGGTATCGGCATTGCAGGAGATGTAGTAACCGCCCGATGCGGCATAATCGCCCATGGATACGATTACCGGTTTCTCCTTTTTCAGTTGGTTTACGGCGTACCATATCTGTTCGGAACCGTATGCGCTGCCGCCCGGAGAGTTCACACGCAGCACTACGGCTTTTACATTTTCATTATCTTTCAGCTTACGCAGGTCTTTGATAACCTTTTCGGAGTTGATACCCTCGTCGGTAGAGGCGGACGAACCGCCGTCAATCTCACCATACGCATAATATACGGCAATTACGTTTCCGCTCTTGTCTCTGGGCACGTTCTTTTTCACGTTTATCATGTCCTGAATGCCCAGTATCGGCATGTTGTCGTCCTTGTCGATGCCTGCCAGGTTTTTCAGGTAGTCGCGTACATCATTCTTATATATTAAGGTGTCCACCAGTCCGTTCTTCACGCTTTCCTCTGCGGGGTAAAACATCAGCATGCGGTCGGCTTCCTTGTTCAATGCCTCTACGGACAGGTTGCGCGATTCGGCAACGGCGTTCGTAATCTGTCCCCAGATGGACGACAGGTATACATTTATCTGCTCGCGGTTGGCTGCACTCATTTCGGTGGAGATAAACGGCTCTACTGCCGATTTGTATGTACCCACTTTAAACACCTGCATCTCCACGCCCACTTTCTCCAATAAATCTTTGAAGAACATAGGAGTAGCTGCCAGTCCCCGCCATTCGAGCATACCTTGCGGGTTCAGCAGGACTTTATCGGCCACGCTGGACAGGTAGTATAACCCCTGCGTGTAGGCATCACCGTAGGCTACGACAAACTTACCCGATTCCTTGAAGTCTTTCAGAGCATTGCGAATCTCTTCCAGCGAGGCGAACCCCGCTCCCAGTGAAGTAGCCTGAATATAAATACCTTTGATATCCTCGTTCTCTTTCGCTTTCTTAATGGAAGAGAGAATATCGTCCAGTCCGTATGTCTTGTAATCATCCTTCATAATAAGGTCCAGTGGGTTTTCCTGGCTGCGTTCGACCAGTGTACCGTTCAAGTCCAGCATCATGACGGAGTTCTTACGTACTTGCGTTTCCGATTCCGAGGATGAAACCATACTGAAAACTACGAGAATACTGATGAAAAACAACACAACGCTCGATATAACAATACCGGTTACGGTGGCGAGTGTAAATTTCAAGAAATCTTTCATTGTCTTATTGTTTTTGGGTATGCTAACTTTTCAAGCTAACAAAGATAAATAATTAGGTTGATATTTTCCCTATCTGTCGCATGAATTTTCAGTTTGTCACATGGGGGGCTTTTATTCTGCATTTTTACCGGGGGATATAAATAAAAAGAGCCTGCCGCTTTTTTTGTGCGACAGACCCCTTTATGTAGAGAATGCAGTGAAGAATTCTTTCTCCTTATATTTAAGAGAGGGAATTCTTTGTTATAGGTTTCTCGCTTTCCGCTTCAACAAATGAGATAAGAATATCTTTTATTTTTTCTTTGTTTTGAGAAATAGCAGCTAAATCAATATTGTCTTCGATTTCAAAGGCATAGTAAGAATTTTCCGTTGGAGTGTATTCTTCTGGCAAGTTGGCAATCGGCACAAGTTTAATGTTATGATAATGTATCTTATCATCAATATCTACGGTGTATACAAATCCGTCATTAGGTTGTGTTATTATGGAATGTAGCGTACTTTTCTTTTCTAAATACTGTTGTATTGAAAAAATATCGGTTCTGATAACGATTCATTGATTAAGACATCTATTTCCGACTGATATTTGAAAGCTGCATTCGCCATGTTTAACACATTTTTAGTGTCGCAAAGATAGGGAATATTTTTTAGCAGAAGGGTTTATCGGATATTTTCTTTTCCAAACATGTTTTTTATCATAAGAATAAAGTGATCAGGTCCTTTAATAAAATAATAAGCTGTATACTTCCTTGGCATTTAAAACAATCCCCCCTCTCATTTGTTGCTAAAACAATTTTTTTATTCATTATTTTAGTAACAAGTTCTGTGTTTAGGTGCAAAATGTGTACTTTTACGCAGGCAGTAATGCTTAATTGGTAAATGAACTTACAAAACAAGAAGAAAAAGTTGAGTATTCGTGTTGTCATACATCCTTGTAAAGCGAGCGCAGCGGGAGTTTACTCCCTTGCGATTCGCGTGCTGTACTGCCGTAAGAAGAAAGAATACTCTTTGGGGTGGCGGGTCCACGAGTCGAATTACCGGCGGGATGCCGACCGGGTGGTTTATTCCTCCGAGGGTATCCTCACCCGTAGGGAAGTGAGCCTCGTCAACCGTCTTATCAGGAACGAGAAAGAAGACCTTGTCAGGAACTACCGTCTGCTGGAGAGAACCGCTCCCGGCTTTACGCTGGAGCGCCTCATGCTGAAACACCGGAAGGAGCAGTACGACCAGAGTGTGGATAAATTCATCCTGCAATACATCGATACCCTGCTCGAAGAGGGGAAGCAAAGCACTGCCGCTTCCTACACAAGCGGGCTGTACTCGCTGTTGCGTTTTTGCAGTTTGAGGAAAATCAACTTCAAAGACATCGACTATGTGTTCGTCACGGACTATATACACTACCTGCGCATGCGCGGCATTTCGGAGAACAGCATCCACATGTACCTCAGCAATTTCCGGGCGGTGTACAATAAGGCACGCAAGCAAGGCATCAGGGTATGTGGCGAAAATCCCTTTGCCGGGCTGAACGTGCGCAGGCAGGAAACGGTGAAACGGGCGTTGAGCAAGGAAGAGATAGCGCTCATCGCTTCGGCCGACCTGCGGCGGTATCCCCAGTTGGAAGCGGCGCGCGACCTGTTCATGTTCAGTTTCTACTGCCGGGGCATGTCCTTCGTCGATGTAATCCGTCTCAAGCACGGCGGCATTGTGCGCGACACGATATTCTACACCCGCAGCAAAACCGGGCAACGGTTGCAGATAGGACTGCTGCCAGCCATGAAGGAGATTATTGAAAAATACAGGACATCCGGCCCGTACATTTTTCCTTATATCCACGGGCAGTCACCGCGAGATGCCTACACGCAATACCGCTACTCTTTGGGCACGGTCAACCGTTACCTCAAACGCTTGGGCACATTGCTCAACATAGGCATTCCGCTCACCACTTATGTGGCGCGGCACTCGTGGGCCACCATAGCCAAGAATGAAGGTATCCCGATATCCTTAATCAGTGAGGGACTGGGACATACGTCCGAAAAGACAACCCAAATCTACCTGAATTCCTTTGCGGTCGATACCCTGAACAAGGTCAATGAAAACGTGGCGGATGCCGTATCGGATTGTATTAAAAATGCAGGTGAAAAATTCATCTGTCTACATAACACAGATAAAAACTAAGAAACGACTCAAATAAACCGGACTTTTCTACTTGCTTTCGCTATATATACTTTATCCCTGTGCTTTGATACTGCAAAGGTAGAGGATATTTTTGGATATTGCGTTATCCGAATCCGTCAATCAGTTATCCAAATTAACCAATCTGTTATCCAAAATTGCAAAACGCTGAATATCAATGCCTATTTTTGCTGCTTTTTTTTGATTTCCTGCCTTAATTCGCTGGGCGAGCAGCCGAAATTGTTCTTGCAATACTTGTTGAAACCGGCTGCGGAGCTGAAGCCCAACTCGTATGCCACCTCTTTTATAGAGATGAAATCGTAATTGAGCCGGGATAGTATTTCCTTGTTTTTTTGTTTCTGAAGCCAGGATTGAACGGTTTCTCCAAACTCTTGCGTGAACTTGCGGTGAAGCTCGGAACCACTCATGCCCAACAATTCTGCCAGCTCTTGTTTGCTGCGCACCCGGTCTTTGTGTTTGAGAACGGCTGCCTTGAAGTCTACCTCGATTCCCATTATAGGGTAGAGGAGTTGGATTATTTCGCTCTTTGTGTAGGCTGTGCGGAAGATGATGAACAACTCGCGCTCCTTGAGTTCGTGCAGGTGCTTGCAGTTGACGCCCGCCTGGAGATAGGATTCCAGCAGATGCAGGAACATGTCCAGAGGGGCACGCACGGAAAGCGGTTCGAAGCATAGGGGTGTGTGCTGGGCTTTGTCTAAATAGCTGCTAAGCATGTGCTTGTCGCACAGCGAGATTGTATCGTGAAAGAATGACAGACTGATGTATGTGCCCGGCTGGATAACCGTGCCCGTGTAATGGGATGAAAGGGGAATGAAGATGAATTCGCCCGCACGGACTCTTGTTTCTTCTTTGCTGTCTTTGGTGATGCTGACTTCGCCTGACAAAATAAATATCAGGTGGTTGGCCTTAATCTCTTGTTGCCGGTTGTCGAAATGTTCTCCCGAAGCAGCTTCTTTCAGTGCGAAACCGGCGTCTTCCTCGGTCTTGTAGTTCACGCATGAGGTGTGTTCTTTAATGTAGTTCAGCTCCATTTTATGTATTCGATTTAAAGTTAATAATTTCGTTGTTTTATCACCATGTTTCAATTTTTGTTTCAGAAAAACGGATGTATCGAAGCAAAGGCTTGATTGTCATTTTGTCATTTATAACGGCATGTTGAGTTTCTTTTGTTGGTGTTTAAAGGGGGAAACTCTTCATTACTGCGTCTATTTTAAGGACAGAATGGTATCAGACCGAAGTCCCGATACATCCTTGTTTTTCTTTTTGTTTCAGGAAAATCGTTCATGCCGGATAGCATTGAAACGGTTTTCTCTTTTTAATTACTTGATTACTAATGAAATGCACGTTAATAATCTGTGTTATGTAAACAGATGAAATTTCTAAAAGCAGCAAAAGGAAAATTAACCTCTATAAACAAGTAAAAGATTACGAATAAAACGAAAGAGAATATGCGAAAGAATTTTACGATTTTTATGATTACCCTATTTATTGCGCTTCTGTCCGGAACGGCTTCGGCGCAACGTTTTGCAGTGAAAAGTAATTTGTTGTACGACATCACCTCTACCATTAATCTCGGAGTAGAGTATAAGGTAGCTCCCCGTTGGACGCTCGAAATGTCTGCCAACTACAATCCGTGGAGCTTCTCGGACAATAAGAAGATGAAGCTCTGGATGCTCCAGCCCGAAGCGCGCTATTGGCTGTGCAGCGGTTTCTCCGGTCACTTCTTCGGAGCGCACCTGCTGGGCGGAGAGTTCAACTACGGCAGTATGCTTCCCTTCGGCATCACCCCTTCATCATCCGGGTTGGGCAGCAAGCGCTACCAGGGTTGGATGGCGGGAGCCGGAATAGGCTACGGATATAACTGGGCGCTGGGCAAGCGCTGGAATCTGGAAGCCACGTTAGGAGTGGGGTACATTCATTTCGGATATGACCGCTTCGAGTGCAAAACCTGCGGCGACGAGCTGGGCAGCGGCAGCAAGAACTACCTGGGCCCCACCAAGGCAGGCATCTCCCTTATCTATATAATAAAGTAACGGACCGCGAAGCGGAAGATTATGAAATATTGTGTGCTATTATGTGGACTGCTGCTGATGCAGGCAGTCGGTTTATCGGCTAAGGAACGGGCACGGTTGCAGGCAGATGGCGTGAACATCAGCCGTAGCGGCGACAGCGTGCACGTATCCTTCAGGCTGAGGGTAGAAAGATTGACTAAGGATTACATTTTGAGAGTTACCCCGTTGCTGTATGGGAAAGACGGGCAGCATGCTGTGCTTCCGCCATTGGAGTACGGCAGCCGCACGGCACAGATTGTTGAGTGGAGAGAAAAAAGAGTGAAAGAAAAGCGGAAATCTGTCTCTGCGTACCACAAGGCGGGAGGAACGGTTGCCTATACCTTCGCCCTTCCCTACGGGGAATGGATGAATGGCGCTTCCCTGCGTTTGGATGCAAAGAGCAAAGGGTGTTGCAGCGAAGAAGTGCTGCCGCCCGTGCTCTTGGCAGCGGATGTGGCGCTCATTGCTCCCGTCGAACAGCCCGTGCCCGTAATGCCCGAATGAGTATATGAAACGGCACTTCTTTCCGAAGCTTCGTAATGCAGGATATATAAAGGTGTTTTATGAAGCGCAACCGTAGATTGAAAGCTTGAAACGACAGTAAACATACCAATTTTATTAATATTTATTTAAAACAACTGAGAAAATGAAGAAGATTAATTTATTAGCAGTGGCTCTTGCAGCCTTTACCATGTTTTCATGCTCCAACGAGGAGATTGCCGATTTGGGCAGCAATGCTCCGGGCGAAAAGGCTACTCTCACCATTAAGGTGGAAGGAGAAGGTAATAATGTAGCGCAGTCAAGAGCTATAGGCACTACTACAACCGATGTTACGATTAACAACTACATCGTATTCCTTTTCCGTGAGGGCGGTGCTTTGGACTGTCCGCCTTTTTATAGTTCTTCCAGTGCTGCGGCTACGATCACCAACGGTTCAACTGCTGCCAAGACTGCTTATGTAGTGGCAAATGTCGGTAGATTGGCCAGCAGCCCTTTTGCTAATGTAACAACGGAAGCTGAACTTAAGGCCGTTGCCGGTGACTTGATGGCCAGTAACAACACGGCTAGCCAGACCAGAACTAACCTTTGGATGTCCGGTACAAGCAATGTCTCCTTCAACGGTACAATCGGTACGGTTACTGTACCATTAAGTTTCGTTGCAGCCAAGATTGAACTTATTGTTAAGGACAACCGTTCCAATCTCACCGGTAGTGGTAGTATTACGATTGCAGACGAAAAGGTTGTATTGCTGTATGCAGGTAAAAGCGGAAAATTCTTTGGAACAACAGCCGAAAAGGTTGCTCAAACCGCTTTCTATTCGGGTGATGCCTCTTATCCGGGTTTTAATTCAAACATTGTCACAACATCTACTGCCTTGGCAGATGCGGTAAGCGGTTTCTCAGCTAACACAGCTAACGTTGTATTCAATCATTTCTATACTTTCGGAAACAACGGTGCGACTCAACCGACAATTCTTGCCATTCAGTCTAAAAAAACGGTAAACGGCGTTGCTGAAACCATTTACTACCCCATTCAGTTCTCGGCGGGCGATGCAGGATACACCATCGAGCCGGGTAAGCATTACACTGTAACCCTTACTTTGAGAGGTGACGTAAATGCCGGTGAAGGCGGTGGTACTACCGATCCTGAACAGCCGTTGGTTAATTCATCAATAAGAATTACTGTAACGGCAGCCTCATGGAGTCCCGTAACCGTAAACAAAACGTTTAATTAATTTGATTGCAGACGTTCATCTTATTCTTTAAAGCTGCACCGAAAGGCGGGTATGTTTCCCGTGCCCGCCTTTCATTTCACTCATGCCATTGATAAAATTCAATAACTAAAAACAATACTAACCATCAATTAAAAAAAACAATTCATGCAGAATAACAAATTCCATTATTGCCTGCACATACTGCCTATCTTGTTCTTTATGGCATTTGTATCTGCAAGCTGCATCAAGGACGACCAAGGCGATTGTCCTGATCCCGGTACTCCCAGTACTCCCGGCTTTTCCTTGGAGGTAAAGGCTTTCGATGCCGATGGCGGAAGCCTTGGCGATGAGACTATAAAAGACCTGACGCTCTATATATTCGATGCCGATAAAGCATTGCTCGACACCCGCAACGTTCTCCTTTCGGAAACCGTGACCCTGGACTATCCCGGACACGACAACCTGACACTGGTGGCGTGGGGCAATGGTAAACAAGGCGCTCAGTCGATGCCCGCATTGAAAGAGGGCGACCACTTAGAGACGGCATTCGTGTCGCTCATCCAAACCCGGACAACCTTACCCGTGGCAGGCTCGCCTGACGACCTGTTCTATGGCACTATAGATATAACCTCCGCTGCCGATGCTTCTGCCAAGGAATTCCCCTTGCGCCGCAAAGTCTCCGGGGTAGCCATTACGGCGCGCCACCTCAGAGAGTATGTAGGCAGCACCGAAGGCGAGTACTACTACATCGTGCGCAAAACCACCGATAAGCTCGATTTCTACGGCAAGCCCAACGGCACGGAAGTAAGCTACCGCCCCCAGGCGGCATTCAATGACAACGGCGAATTCGTATCCCCTGCTTTCAATATCTTCCCCACCGAAGCGGACATCAAGATAGACATCTACCACCGCGACGTGCTGAAAACCACCGTAATTGCCGACAGCAACGGTAATCCCCTGCGTGTGGCGGAAGGCAGGCTGCTCAATGTACTGGTAGACTTTCAGGGAGCTGTAAACGTAGACATCAGCGTCACCGACTGGGGCAAGCAGGATATATGGAAAGAAATTTGATAGCTATATAATGATGTAGCAACCGGATAAAATTAAAAATAAAAGTTGATTTAGATGAAAAAGATAATAATTCTGTATTTTCTCGGTGCACTGCTCCTTTCGGGGTGTATGCGCGATGAGTTCGATACTACACGTGTGGAAGAAGGCATTGCTGCACGTGTCAGTCTGAGAGTGCTGCTGCCCGATATGGACGGCGCAGTCAGTGCGGGCAATACCCGCACCTCTGCCAACACCCGCGCTGTCGATGCCGATGTGGAGAATCGGCTGGACAGCCTGCGCGTACTGGTATTCAACAGCAGCGGCAAGATAGTAACCAACCGCAAATACACGGCACAGTCCGACGGATCGCTTTCGTCTCTCCAGATAGACACCTGGTCGGGCAATAACCTTACATTCTGCTTTGTGGCTAACAGTAGGGACGATCTGGACAACCGGCTGGCTGTCGTCACTTCCTACAACGATCTGCGTGAATTCATGGTAACGGCTTCCAGCTTGAACTTCGGTCTGAGCGACACCGGGGCTCTTATTATGACTGCCATTGTGGAGAACGTAAACGTGCAGCCGGGTACCGATACTATTAGTGACCCGATACAGCTTCAATTCCTTGCGGCAAAACTCACGCTCACGGTTACCGACGCGACCCCTGATGGACATACTGTCACCATTCTTGGATGGGACGTACAGGATGTTCCGGCACGCAGCTATCTTTTTCCCGATAGTCAAGATGCCAATCCCGCTCCGGAAGGAGGTGCTGATAAAGAAGAATACTGGCTGACAACCGCGTCGGATTATCCTTTCGAGGTCGAGCAGAATAAAAGCGCTTCTCAAACGCTCTACCTCTTCGAGAACCGCAGGGGCGGACGTGTGGCAAGGTCACTGCCTGGTACCGACGAGCGATATCCGGATATGGCTCTGAACGATACCGACCACCGCGGCAAGGCATGGTTCAAACCCCGACGCGCCACTGCCGTTGTCATTAATGCCATACACAGGGCCGGCACCCAATCCGAACTGATAAAGGCATACATCTATCTGGGCCATGACAACCACAGCGATTACAATGTTCTTCGCGGGAGTCACTATACATTCAACATCACGGTGTATGGAATCAACGATATCAAGATAGATACAAACGTGGATTCCAAGGCAGGCGATTTCTTCGTAGATTACAGCGAAAACCTGCGAATGGACGCGCACCCCGACTTCCGCGTCATGCGTATGCATGCTGCCGGTGGCACGGGAACGATGGAGATACTCGACTCGCAAGGCAGAACCTATGACGATCCGTCATTTGATGCTACCTGGCTCAAAATCTCTCCGTTGAACCTGATGTATCACCAGGTGAAGCAGACGTCATCGCCCGCCAATGACTGGCAGCAGGCTTCGGAACCTTCTAGCAAATTCGTGCGCCCCAAGTACATTCCGCACAAGAGTGACCGGGCGAAGCTGACTCAACAAGGCATAAGCGGCTGGAACGCCATTCCTGCCGGTAAGGAGGATGACGATGTGATGTCCCTTGACGATGCCACCTACCGCATGTGCTATAAAATTACGGACCTGCCTTTCGGCAATACCTCTACGGTCACCAACCAAACCCTATACGTCTATGCCGATGAATATGTGGTGAGAGACGGTTTCCGCTCTGCAACGGTACGCTTCTCGTTCTACAAGGATGGGGGAGACCCGAATCAGCCGGAAGTCCGTAACTTCACCATCAGCCAGGATGGGTATCTCTCTTTCTATACGGATGATGATAACCCGTATGCCGGACTGAATATCCTCAATCAGGACGGAACACCGAGCGACGTCAAGCAGCGCATGGTACTGGAAAGGTATCCGGAATACCGCATGACGATGAATCCGGGTATCGACCCTTCGGTGCAGAATATAAACAGTATGCAATGGGGATTTGCCTATCAGAAAATATATGTCTCTAATAACTATGATAAGTTTCGCAACGGTAGGTTCGTGACAACGGAGTCGGTATATATAGATCTTATACGAGTGGATAACGAGCCTGATAATTTCGGAATTTACCCGAATTCGTACCGTAATATGTTCGGCAACGGGTTGGACGGTACACTGGCGTATCTACCGCCCTATACCGGAAGGACTTCCGGCGCACCTTATTATCTTCCCGACCCCACTGCGAGAATTTATCACCCCATATACAAGACTTCCGCAGCCCGTTACTGCCACGAGAAGAATCGCGACCTGAACGGTAACGGTGTTCTTGAACCCTCTGAGATTCATTGGTATATGCCGTCGCAGAAGGAGCTGCTCCTGATGGCTATTTCCCTTCCCCAGAGCGAATATCAGTTTGCGGGATATAACGCGCTTATGTCTTCTACCGAGTTGGAAGAAAGGCACATGAGTCACGTAACGGTCGGCATGAATAATTCTTATCCTTTTGCGTACAGCAATAGGCAGGTCAAGGAATCACAGACTTTTGCAGTCCGCTGTTGCAGGGTGTTGAGATAAGAGTGCGGAAATGAGCACATGGTTATATCGAAATGAAATTGTAATAAGTATGATGATGAGAAATATAAAAACGCTATGTATGATGCTGGTTTGCCTCACGGCAACCGTGGGCTATGCCCAGGAGGTATTGGTGGAAAACGGGAAGATTATCATAGACGCTTCCGCCATACCGCATACCCGGGAGAAGAAAGCGCGGGCTACTGACGGAAACAACATTACTCGCGGCACGAACACTGCCACGAATATCAGCTCCGTGGTGAGTGATGATAAAGTGTATTATAAGTTCGAACTGTCGCGAGAACGCTTCACCGGCTTTTGGCTGTTTGCCGTAAACCGCTGTAGGAATCTTATCGACGACGGCGGTGGCTGGCGCTTGCCCACCTACAAGGAAGCAGCGCTGATTTACATCCTGTGGCCGGAACTGACGAAGGCGGGCCTGACGGATGTTGCCGGAGGCACGGGCACGGACGCGGGCGGAGACGGAACCACACTTCCGTATGTGACTTACGATGATAATGGCACTATTCAAAGGGTTGACAAAAGACGTACGGGTAATTATTACCGTTGCATACGCGACCTTGATTGATAGCCCACTCGTCTGAAATTTAGAATCAGGCGATAGAATTTGAATGATAACAGATTAATAGAACCCGAAAACAGTCCCTATGTTATGAATAAAAAAGGTTTGTCCCGACTTTGTTCGTGTTTTTGTTTGTTTGCACACAAAGGGATATGCTACGGAATCGCTTGCGGAGGCGTCCTGTTTTTAGCGATTTTCGTAGCCGTTTTCGGCTTTCCTGTATGGGTGTCCGAGCTTTTCGAGAAGCGGATGGAGGCACGCAGGAAGATGAGTAGTGAACGCCGGCAGATGAATGATAATCGGCAAATGAATATTGAGTGAGAGCCGGCAGATAGATGAATGACAGATAACAGAAGTATTGATAGTTTTAATAATTGATAACCCGTAATGAAGAATCCTAAGAAAGAAACACGTGATGTCATAGCCAAGCACGTCCGTTGGACCGAAGCATTGCGCGTAGTACGTGCTTACCATCCTGAGGTAACCATTATCCTGCCCCAGGAGAAAATTCAGATTTATCCCGGCGACGATGTGCGGGGCATGATTACCCCTGCCGTAGGCGTCATCCGCCATGCACTCGATGCAGGCGTGTGGCAGTGGCACGGATACACTGCCGAGTCGCGCGTGAAGCAGGTACGCACCCTGCTCAGCCATTACTTCCATTATCACGAGAACAGCATCCATCCGGCAGAACTCGACCTGATGATTGAAGATTTGCTGTTTGTGCATAAAGCCTGAGGAGAATTTCCTAAAGTGAGAATCGAACCTATTTGTGGTAAAGGTCATTTTTAACCGGATTATTTATGCGTATCTCAAGAGTAATTTTTATTTGCTGCTTTCTTCTGCCGTTCTTGGCTTCTTGCACCCGGGACGAAATAGAAGACAATAGTTATCCGTTATCCGAATATGACGGCACGGGTGTTTTGTTTCGTTTAAAGGCAGAGGCTTTTGACGATACGGGTTCCGCTACCCGCACCCTGGATTTGACCGCCTCTTTCGATACTCTTTGTGCCTATGTTCTCAAAGAGGGCCAAATAGACATTAACTGTGAAGTTAAATTCCCCGATCCTGCAACAGTGATGGTGGAAGGGCTCGAAACCGGAACCTACAGCCTTCTTATATTAGCCACGAAAGGCAACTATGAAGAGGATGGAGCCCGGATACATAAAATAGAGAAAAGTTCCTCACCGTGGCTGTCTTTTCCTGAAAATACGTCGGCGAAGCCTCTGAAAGCCCAATATTATTATACAAATCACAAGTTCTCGGTAATAAACGGAAAAATCAAGATAGAGGAAATACGCATTCCCCAAGCTGTAGGGATGGTTTCTTTCGATGTACAATACAAAAGCGATTACGTGCGCAAATCGGTTCACGACTGTCAATTTATTCCCTCGGAAGACAGCAGGAGCTATTCTGCCCTGCATGCAGACGGCAGCCATTCGGGACAGCGAAGCATAGCATCCTTCTCTTTATCGGAACAAAAACAGTTCTTATTTTTCCCTACCGTAAAGGATGGTTTTTCCGGTCAAGTAGTAGTAAATACAATAAATCACCGAAAGGAAAGTGTTGGCACGGAGTATGATACAAAGGCAACCTTAGATGCCGCCAAGCATTCTACCGTACATGTGCAGGCTGTACATCCGGAAGACAATGTGGGTACTAACCTTGCCGATGAGCTTACTTCTCTAAATTATTATACGATTCTAACTGATGAAGAACCTGCTTCTGTCTATGCCAATGCAAATCAGCGCTCATTTCGTATAGCCGAACCTTTGCAGATAAATATGGAGAAAGATAGTTTGCACATGAGATTTTATTCTCCCGTAGGCATAAAAGAGGTTACAGTCATGGCAAAAAGTCCGACTATGGATGAATATGTGGAGTTCGTTTACATTGACGACATTCCGGCATTTGCCGACATTAAGACATCGATAAAGGTATTGGAGAAAGGAGTATACCGCACTGAATCAGGGAAAGTCCAGCAATTTTCAGCAGAAGAGATGAAGCCGTCTTCCTTGAGCTTTAAGATAGCTTGCAAAGACCCGTATTGGACTAAGATTTCCCGGATAAAGGCGAAATGGTACATTAAATTCGTACTTAACGGAGGAAATCCCGTAACAGGTGTTCCCAACAAGAACTGGCGGGGAATACGCCCCGTACATTGCAGGGAGGCTGTTGCACTCTATCTGAATATCGGATATATGTGTACGCTGGAAAACTTCCAGAAGCGGATTTCGACGTTCCAAGGAGTACTTCTTGACAATAACAAGAATGCAGTTGACACATCTAAGATTATATCCAGACTGGAAAACCTTTCCGGATTCGACATCGGACTTGTATATGCAGGCAATGGTGTAGCCGGATTAGGTGGGGGCAGAACATGGGGAGTCTATCAGAAATCTTTCCTTTATCATTACGAAAACAGCGGCGGATGCTGTACCACTATTTTTCACGAATTGGGTCATTGTTTAGGCTACAGCCATAATAGCACCATGACATACGGACAGTGGGCGTCGGGATGTGCCGATGTGTTCTACAAGAATAACATAAAAGATTTTCCCGTCAATTCCCACACAATATTAAAATCAAGAAGTAATCCTAATATCTACTAATAATTATGAAACATTTGTCTGTTATTATATCTGCATTATTTTCAATACTTTGCATCGGATGCATTAAGGAGGATTATGATATTGGAAAAACAAATGATGTTCAGAATGAGCATTCGGCAGATGGAGAGAAACCGGTGATGACCGGAAAGGCAGACTTAACCGGAAGCCAGGAGAGTACCACCCAAGTATTGCTTACACGGGCCATTGCCAGAGTAGACTTAAACATAGCTGACGATGCCGACATACAAATCAATAGGATAAGTATGGATAACATACATTGTGAAGCATTCCTGCTTCCGCAAAATCCGGTCAGTTCGCCGTCCGGTGCAGCATTGGCAAAAATAGACACTACATTCAATACCCCGTTAAGGCCGGGTGAATATGCCGGATTGGTCCACCTGTATGAACAAGTGGGGGACGGTATTCCTGTGGAGCTGCATGGAACCCTTGAAGGAGATCCTGTTACACTTTCACTGGCACTGCCTAACACAATCCATAGAAACCACATTTATAAAATAAAGTTATTTAGCGGAGACAGTTCTAATTTGCAGGCAAGCATATCCGTAGAAAATGAAAGTTGGGAAGTAGAAGAAACTATCACGGCAAAACCTTCTACCAATATTCTGGTTAATAGTGAACTTTCTACTTTGGCTGAAGGGGCGTATGTAAGTGCAACAAAAGATACGGTTTACCTCCCGAGCAAGGAGTCAACGTCAATACTTGTACTGGATAAGGTGCCGGAAGATGCGGAATTCACAATTGATGGAACAACAGCCTCCATTACTCCGTATACGGAAACTCGTGCCGACCTTCAAGGGAAAAAGTTCTTGGTACGCAATTCTTGGAAAAAACCGGGTACTAAGACGGAATATATGTACCTGAATATGCACAGCAAGAGGCACCCGGACTACTACAGTGGCCGGTTGGTAATTGTCCAGTCCAATGCAACGACCTTCAAGGGAGAATTGTATAATCATCTTACAAACACTCCTCCCTATAACATTCATTTCAATAAATATGTCGACAGTGCTTTAGGTCGGATAGAGGTACCTAAGAACTATGAGGTTAGTGTCAGTGGTGGCAGTTGGCTAAGGGCGATACCCAAAGGAGACGGAGTTTATGAGATTCAGGCAGGCTACAAGCCTAACGATCCGGAAGCCGATGGTAGCATTCAGGAGGGTTTGCTCACCGTGAACGGCCCGAATGGCATACATGAAACATACACCGTTACCCGGCTGAATCGCGGCTTGCCTGTTGTCCTTATGGGTGACACTTACTGGTGTCGTTTCAACTTACGAGGAAACTCAAAGAGTTTCGACGACCAGATAACCGTCAGTGAATCTGAAACAATAATGAGTCGCTCCAGAATCCGGCAATCATAGGAAATGGATCGGTAAGCAGCCATTGTCCGGAAGGATACCAGCTTCCTACGTCGAGAGATTTTGAGCTTTTGCTAAAGTCGGGAACTATTAGCTACACGCTTAATGGCGCACCGGTAAATTACACTACGGGTAGTGGAAGACCGGCCGTTATTTCAGCCCATAGCCGAGGAAATGTAGCGTGGGAGGGAGGTCTCCTTGCAACAGCCAATTACATTCAAATCGCTTTTGACGAAAACAATCTGGTCTTGGGAGGATTCGGTCATCAATTCAATTCTTCAAGCTCAATTGCTGCAAAGGTAATGTGGGCAACCATAAGTGGAGGGCACCAAAGCTGGACTCATACAGGGACTACAGCCAAGGCGGAAGAACATAATGTAAACAAATCCCGTACGATTCGCTGCATTAAGACGTCACCGGCTTTTATACATTCTCTAATTGCAAATTCGGGTATCATTCGTCTACTTCTATTTCTTGGTTAATGATTACTTTCCATTTTTTTTCTATTTCACAGTCCAGTGTAGATTTACCTATCTTGAACGGTATTTTCCTCATCGGGAGGGAAGATGTCTTAGCTTTAAGCTTATCTGCAAGTTCTTCTCTCTCCAAAACATATTCTAATATATATCCCAATCTTTGATATGTAGGAGTTGATGTAAGATTGAAGAAATCTTCATCTAATCTGTCGAAATCAATGCTATCTACCAATTCATTTAGTACGGTACATACCCTATTTAATCCGCCTACATATTTTTCATTCTCAATTAAATCAATTGCAGTCAATTCTGGCGAGGACACATTTACATAGCCTGATTGAGCTTTATGTTTCCGTATGAATTTTTCCGGTATGTTTTTCTTTGAGAAGAAAAGAATAGAAGTTCCTGTTTTTGTGGTATTTCTCAATTTGGGAGCCTCTGTTGTCACGGAGAAAGTTTGAGCTCTTTGATGTGATGCTCCATAGAACGATGCTGCATTAAGTAAACTGATATAGTATTCTTTTCTTAAGAATACCATTAACGCGTCAATATAAAATACAGGCGGGATAATCGCTTTCAAAGCATATTCAATCGGCATGATAACATAAAACCCTTTCCAGGGAGAAATAATTTTTTTCTTTATAGTTAAGCGATATAACGAAGTACTGATATAGGCATTACCAAATTGAGGAAAATTCTTTTGAACTTCCTCAATAGTGAAAGTGTAATACCCTCTCATCTCTTTTTCTTCAATCCAGTCTGATAAGCTTTGTTCTTTCATGTACTCTGCAATATAATTGCAAAGATAATCATTTTCTGATGATAAATGCAATTCTATTGCTTTAATTCCGTGTATTTTTCTCCCCACCGGAGTCTCTGTTTCACAACCATTAATTCAGTGAAATAAAATACGTACTTTCCTTTCTAATTGTTTGTAAAGTAAATATTTACATGATTTTACGTGTAAATATTTACTTTTCATGCCTCTTCGTTATTTAATATTTTTGTGTATTCATCGTGCATTGGGGCAGTGAAACGCTTCCGGGCGGTGTGGTATAAATTTTAAACAATTAGAAAGAATAATGAAATCAATGAAAACACATCGTCTGTCAGGGGCGGACACATCGTCTGTTACACTCGTATACATCATCCGTAGGGGTGGAACGCATCATCGGTTCTGCCGCTCTGCGTCGCCGTTCCGTACCGCTACGCCGTAGATATACGATAGTATATCTTATCTTCTATTGAATTATATTGTGTACGCTGCGTGGCCGGAAGCATGGCCGCCTCGCGTGCATAACCGGTTGACGTAAAGGCATGTGCCGTGACCGCCGGAGCGGTCGTTTTCCGGTTTCGACATTTATCAATATTTATCTGTAACTTTAGTATGAAAAACAATTTGCTTAGAATGGGCTATGTCATGGTTTCGCGTGCATTGCTACAAGAGATTTGCGAGAAAAAAGGTGCGGCATGCTGCGAGGAAGAAGCCTTCCTGCGGGTGCTGACAAACGTCAACTTCAAGCCTGCCGTAGTATTCTGCAACGGAGCCGGGGTGCAGTGTGCCCGTGGAGAGTCCGTCATCACTTTTATGGGCTGGGCGGACATATTCGGCTGGACAAGGGCGCGTACCCGGCGCTTTTTCGACCGGTGCTTCGCTGCAGGACTTATCGAGCGCGTGCCGGGCTGTTGCCCCAGCCACATCCATGTGCCCGGCTATGATGCCTGGACGGGACAGCCGGCATCCATTGGGAAGGTTATGAACGCTGCCGGTAGCTTTTCCGCCGCTGCCGCCCCCGTTGCCGCCAAGTCGAAATCCTCCGCCGCTTTCGAAGAGTCGCTGAAGGAGTTTCTTGCCTATTACGGCCGCACCACCCACCTGCCGGTGGAGAACGGCAGCTATGTCCGCGCCCTTTGGAAAAAACTCTCCACCCGCGAGCGCGAACTTGCCTACCGGAAAGTGGAAGATTATTATTTCAGCCTGAACAATACGCATTTCTGCTACCAGGCTGCCAAATATCTGGAATATAGAATCTTTGAAAACGAATTTGTCAATTAATCGCCCTTTTACCCTTATGGCAGAAATCCTCAATCCTCATGATGCCGACCTGGAGTCGGTAATCTTAGGCGCTTGTCTCGCCGAAAGTACCGCTATGGTGCTTGTAAGCGGGAAGCTGTGCCCCGAAATGTTTTACGAAGCGAAGTATGGCGAAATCTTTGCCGCCCTGCTTGCCATGCACCGCGCGGGCAAGGCGATAGACATCATTACGGTGCGTGCCGAGCTTGCCGCCCGTGGCAAACTGGAGTTCGTGGGCGGCGCCTTCGAACTGGCGCGTCTGTTGGGCAGGGTGGCATCGTCCGCCCACCTGGAGTATCATGCGCTTATCTTGCGCGGCATGTATATCCGGCGCGAGATGATTAGCGGCCTGCATCGTCTGCTTGCCGTAGCCGCCGATGAGTCGGTGGATTTGGGCGATGCTCTGGCCGGACTGCATCAGCTTATCGAACACCTGGAAGGTAAAACCGACTTTGCCGGCTGCCTGCGCGACATGGACCGCCTGATGCTGGATACCCTTAGGCAAATGGACGGCAGGGTGGCGAACAACCGCAACGGCATTACCGGCATCCCCACCGGCCTGCGCGACCTCGACAGGCTCACTGCCGGCTGGCAGCGGGGCGATCTGCACATCATAGCCGCCCGTCCTTCGGTGGGCAAGACCGCCTTTGCCCTGCATCTGGCACTGGCGGCGGGACGTGCCGGGAAGCAGGTGTTGGTGAACAGCCTCGAAATGCAGGGCGAAAGGCTGGGCGACCGCTGGCTCTGCGCACAGGCTGCCTCGCTGGATGCCGGACACCTCAAAAGCGGGCAACTCAGCGCCGACGAGCAGCAACAGGCTCTGGAAGCCGCCCGGCAACTGTCGTGCCTGCCTGTGTATGTGGACGACAACCCGAAGGCGAGCATGGATCATATCCGCTCGTCGGCTCTGCTGCAAAAGAGCAAGGGGCATTGCGATCTGCTGATTATCGACTATCTGCAACTCTGCGATATGAAGTCGGAACAGAAGAACCGCAACCGTGAGCAGGAAGTGGCGGAAGCGAGCCGCAAGGCAAAGCTGATAGCCAAGGAGCTGGATATTCCCGTTATCCTGCTCTGCCAGTTGAACCGTGAGTGCGAGATGCGTGCCGACAAGCGGCCTGCACTGAGCGATCTCAGAGAGAGCGGCGCCATCGAGCAGGATGCCGATGTGGTGATGTTGCTCTATCGTCCCGCACTGTACGGACTGACGTCCGAGCGCAAGAGCAAATTCCCTTCCGAAGGGTTGGGCATGGTGATTCTTGCCAAGCACCGCAACGGCGAGACGGGAGATGTATATTTCGGGCATAACCCCACGCTGACGAAGATTGGCGAGTACGAACCCACACTGGAGTGGATGGCGAGAAACGCACGCTCTTCCTGTTAGAAAAAAACTTCGCTTTTACCGGAAAATAAATGGCAAAATACTTGACTTTGCCTCTCTGATTTCGTATCTTTGTAATGTGCTCGAGAAGGGAAGTAATTATTGGATAAGGCGCCTTAAATCTTTTATTTGTTGTGTGGCCCGGGCTTTTTCTTTTAAGAATTTTATTTACTGTTTTTTAATCTAAACCTAAACTTTATTTTTATGGATGTACTTGTAGAACGCTTTCAGCGTCGTAGAATCGTGAGCGATAAAAGCTCTCCCATGTTGTATTATCTCCGTCAGAAACCCAAAACGTGCGGAACGGTGGATATCGATGTCCTCGCCGCCAGTATTCAGAAGAACTGCGCCATGACAAAAGGCGATGTGAAGCACGTGATAGAGGCTCTTGTGGAAGAGATTCAGGCAAACCTTGCCAACGGCGACAAGGTGAAGCTGAACCAGCTCGGCACGCTTCACATGACGTTCCGCTGTCCGGGTGTGGAGAAGTCGGAAGACTGCACGGTGAGGAATATCTCCAAAGTGAATATCCGCTTTGTGCCCGACAAGGAGCTGAAGCTTGTGAACGGCAGTACGGCTGCCACCCGCAGCCCGGCAAATGTGGCTTTCTCGCTGGACAAGCCTGCGGACGGCAGTTCTTCCGGTGGTAGCGGCGGCAATAGCGGCGAAGAGGAGAATCCGCTCGGATAGTCGGTTTCCTGCTGATTTCCGGTATCAGTCTTAGGGCTTGTCTGAATATTGTTTGGAAAGCATGTTTCCTGCTTCTTCCGGATTTCTTTTCATCCTGTTTTCCTTTTTTATGCGGAACAGCATTCGGGCACGCCCTTATCATAGTTTTTAACCTAACCCTTAATTTAAATCTTATGGCAACAAAATCAAACTGGTGGGACAAGCTCCTTAAAATCGTAATCGCCGTAGCTTCGGCTGTTTTAGGCGCTTTAGGCATGAACGCAATGCCCGCCTGATTGTACTTCATACGTAAATTGCGTACTTAATTCTTAAGTTACTTAACTTTATACTTAATAAAAGTGAGATTTATCAACCTCATCGTCATCCACTGTTCCGCTACCCGCTGTGACCGTAGCTACACCGAACATGACTTGACAACAGACCACCTGCGCCGGGGCTTCTCCGGCGCAGGTTATCACTATTACATCCGCAGGAACGGCGATATAAAGACGCTCCGTCCCATGACACAGCCCGGTGCGCATGTCCGCGGCTACAACGCCCACAGTTTGGGCATCTGCTACGAAGGCGGACTCGATGCGCACGGACATCCTGCCGATACCCGCACCGATTTTCAGAAACACTCCCTGCGGGTGCTCGTAATGCTGTTGCTGCGCGATTATCCCGGCAGCCGCCTCTGCGGCCACCGCGACCTCAGTCCCGACCTGAACGGCAACGGCGAGATAGAACCCGAAGAGTGGATAAAGGAGTGTCCCTGCTTCGATGCGGCTGCGATTGTGCGGGAAGCAGCGCCGCCTAATCCGGGGTGTGCGGGGTGAGGGGAGATGTTTTTTCAGTCTTTCCAGTTTCTTTCCAGATTTGCCCCATACTTTTGTGGCATGAGAAGAGGTTGTGTCAATGGAGCCTCTTATGGTAAAGAGAAAAACAGTGTCTTGAATTTATAAATGAAAAAAAGAATGATTATGAAAAAACATTTGTTTGCCATGGTTTGTATGGCTGTGAGTTTGTGGAGTTGCAGTAACGACGATGCACCTGTTGTCGGTGGTCCGGAAAACGGTAAGGTGAGTGCCGAGGCGCAGGCTGCTTTGTTTCAGCTCTATCCGAATGCTACCGATGTGAACTGGTCGGTGAAAGGCGAGTATGTGGTGGCGGATTTCAATATGGCGGCTACCCGTGCGGCAGCAGGCGAATATGCGGCCTGGTTCGACAATGCCGGCCGGTGGTACATGACGACGGACAGTGAAATCCTCTTCGACCAGTTACCCGCAGAAGTGAAAACCGCTTTCGGCGAGAGCGAGTACTCCGCATGGACCGTCGACGAGGTGGAACGGATTCAGCGCAATGGCCTGGAAGATGTCTATGTGATTGAAGTGAAGAATACGGTAGACGGCGTGGCAACGGAAATCGACCTTTATTATTCGAAGGATGGCGTACTGGTGAAAAAACTGGTCGACATGGACGAGGATTATGATTACAGCGATTACATCCCCGTAGCTCCGGCCGCAGGTGTGGACGCGTTCCTGAAAGCGAATTTCCCCAATGCCCGCATTCTGGACATCGACCGTGAAGATAACATGACGGAAGTGGAAATTCTGGATGGAAAGGTAGTGCGCGAACTGCTGTTTGACGGGACGGGCAACTGGCTGTTTACCAAGACCGAAATGAGCTATGCCGCATTGCCCGCTGTGGTGAAACAGGCGTTGGACGCTTCTGAATATGCCGGTTACCGGGTGGACGATGTAGACCATTATGTAACTTCGGCAGAGGAATATTACCGTCTCGAACTGGAGTCTGTCATGGGTGACGTGAAAGTAAAGATTACCGCCACCGGCGAATTGTCGCCGATGGAGCAGAACCCTGCCGGACCCGGAAATAATGTCGGCGGCATACTGACCGACAAAATCAAGGAGTTCATCACTCAGAAATATGCGGGAGCGCGTATCATCGAATCCGATATGGAGAAAGGCATGACGGAAGTGGAAATTTTTCACGAAGGACGTGAGAAAGATGTGTACTTCAACGGTGCGCAGGATTGGGTGAGAACCGAATGGGGCGTGCGGGTGAATGAACTTCCCGCGGCAGTGCTCGATGTTATCAGAAAAACGTATGCGGATTATAGGATAGATGATGCGGATTATGTGGAAACACGTACCGAATCGTATTATCTGGTGGAACTGGAACGGGGAGAAAGCGAAGTCGATCTGCGTATCCTTCCAAACGGAACGATTCTTTAACGGAGTGATTCTTTAAACGAAAATGGCTTTGACAGCCTCTGATATGTGCGCGCGTACGGGCGCGCATATATTATATTGTGTCCCTCTTTTCATCCCTTTCTCCCTTCTGCTGGCGTTCAAAAAAAATATGTTCTTCAACATGTTTATCAATCAGCGTGTTACGAAAAAGTTTTCATATTCCGTGTAAAAAATCCCCTTATATATTTGGTGTGTATGTTATAAAGTCCTACTTTTGCACCCGCTTTCGAGAACGGGAGCAGCGAT